>Ga0209168_10000187_pt1 | contig 70134 bp, 54 predicted proteins | sample Coa_R1_FD_187156 | JGI IMG/M metagenome (GOLD analysis project Ga0209168, IMG submission 187156) | Surface soil microbial communities from Centralia Pennsylvania, which are recovering from an underground coalmine fire - Coalmine... | ecosystem: Environmental > Terrestrial > Soil > Unclassified ...
ACGCAAAATCCTTCCTCGCAAGTTCCACTGATCCCTGCTTCCTTCGTTTAGCCGCCAGAATCCCCCATCCAACATCTCCTAACCGCCGACCGGAGCCCTCCTCCAAATCACTCGTGAGAAATGCGGGCTAGAGCGTTTTCACGAATCGCCTTGGTCTTTTATCTCTAACCCACGACTCGCCGATCATGATCCTTGCATGTTATTGCCACTGTTGATTCTCCTAATCTTCCAGCCACAGTCTCCAAAGGGGAACCGCGTAGAATTACGCTGTCCATCAGGTCAGGCATTACAGGACAGTTCAAGCCTCTGACACCACGACGGCACTCATTTCGCACTCATTTAACGAACTGACAGGAAACAATTAAGAAAGGACCCAGCCATGGCATGTGCATTGACAAAGACAGGATCCAATTTCACCGCCACTACGGGTTCCGTGGTTACGGTGAACGTGATCGCGGACAACACTACCATCACGGGCGCCAAATACAACGATCAGGCCATCCCCTTTCAGAGCAATTCAACCAGCTTCACGGTTGTAAATGACGGCGCACTCTTGCAACTCGCGCTCGCGGGTCCTCCTGAGACAGTGGAGTTCGTTGAGGACTGCGGCGGAGGACAAACTCAGCATCTCTTTGGCTACCAGAATCAGTTTCAACCGACAGTAAGTTTCATCATCATTGGCAACTAAGAGGAGAATCGAACCATGAAAGCAGCAAGGCTGGTTTGGGCCACAACTGCCGCCCTCCTGATGGCTTCCGTTCAGGCCCTTCCACAGACGGTGAGCTCCACGAATTGCAGCACACGAGTGCAGTGCGCTTACGGGCAGCAGCTTCAAGACCTGCTCGCTCACCCGGCTTCATCAGACGCGCTGGATGCTCTAATCGCAGTCGAACGTGTGCCCGCAAGTTTTGTTACCGCCCTGGCCGCTGATTCAGCGTTCGATAACGTTGTGAACGCCTGGGAGCAGGCACGGGTTGACAAGCAGACTGGCGTCACCGCGCCTTCCAGTGGCACGACGGACCTGGTTTCCAGACCGAGCACCTCCGAACTTCTGGGGCTGGCAGTTCAACTTGGCGCCTTGACGCAGACGGTGAGTGGGAATACAGCAACCTTCCAGGGGAATGCCGATGGCATTTACCGCGCATTGGTCAAGGTCCCGGTGGTCTGCCTTGTGTGTTCCGGCACGCCGGTGCTTAAGAATCTTAACCTGTCCGCGTCATTTGATCTCAGCCAGCAAACCTTCAAGAGCATAAACACAAGCGGCCCGGCGAATCCTTCAACTCCGGCCGTAACAACCGTGCAGTTGCCCGAGAGCAGCCGCCAGTTATCGGTATTCACGGCGCGCTACGATATCTACAATCCTCTCGATCCACGCTCCAAGCAGTTCAAGCAGGCGTGGGCAACCGCCTATACAGGCCATCAGGCGGATTTGCAGTCGGCGGCAAAAGACCTGCTTGATAGCCTGGGTCCCGTTCTAGATGGATTTGCCAAGAACCCTGAACGGAAGGAATACCAGGCACTCCAAGACAAGTACCGCGAGGTTATCAAACAGGCTGCCGCCAAGAATGACTCAAAAGCACTGATCAATGCGTTTGAAGAGTATTTCAACAAAGTGGTTCAACTGGTTCGCGCGAAGATGCCTGATTTTGACCAGAAGGTCTCTTTGGCAGTGGTCGCTCTGGCCCGCTACTCGCAACTGAACTATCAAGTTGTCCAGGAGGCCAGAGGGAAACCCCAATTCACCTTTGAGTATTCCTATCACCGGCCGCCGAGTCAGCCGGACACGCATGACTTCCGGCTCGTGTTTGGCCTGAATCCAGCTCACGGATCAGGACTGTTGACATTGAATGCGGCGGGAACGCTCTACGGTGGTTCGATCCCTGCCGGCGCAGGCTACGGGAGATTTCGTGACTTCCAGATTTCCGGCCAATTCGACCGTCCCCTTGGAGACGACATCAATCACCCGGCCACACTCAGTCTGGCCGGGTATGTGCAATATCAATTCGATCCTTCAGTACTGAATATTGGGACCAGCAACCTTGTTCCCGGCACCAACATTGCCTTACCCGGCAATGCCCAGGTCCTGCTGGGAACCAAAGGGACATTGGCAATTGTGCAGGGCAAAGTTACGTTCAATCTGAAGTCCGGGGTAAATATCCCCATAGGAGTCAGTTGGGCCAATAAAACGGACCTGCTCAATGCCACCGATGTGCGCGGCAACATTGGCATAACCTATGACTTCGCTTCAATCGGTCAATTGTTAACAGGGCACAGTCAATAGACATGCTCTGTAACGTTTTGCCTCTTCGCTTGACTACACTAGGAAGAAATATTTTTACGAGTTCTCCGAAAAAGGGTTAAGCTCTCAAACGTGATTTCCACTTTCATGCGGAGGCGGCAATGAGGCGTTTACGGCTGTTGCTTGGGCTCGTTCTTTGTATGGCGGTCTTTTACTCATCGTCTGAAGCCTGGAACAGTCTGGGCCATATGACGGTGGCCTATGTGGCCTATCAACACCTTCATCCGACAACGAAGAAACGGGTGGCACAGTTGCTCAAGATGAATCCCCGTTATCACGAGTGGTTGAGCAAGATTCCTGCGGATACATCCCAGGCCCGCAAAGACATGATGGTGTTCGTGCTCGCGGCCACCTGGCCCGATGAAATCAAGGGTGACGCTACCTATAAGAACGATGGACCGGCGGGGGGCAATCGCCCTCCGGACGGACCTACCGCGTCGCAAAACATCGGCTATCAGGACCATCTACGGCACAAATACTGGCACTTTGTTGATCAACCGTTCAGCCAGGATGGCACGCCAGTTACTGAAATGCCCCTACCAAATGCGCAGACTGAGATTGCGCTGATGCGAAAAGCGATTGCGTCCGATGCGACGGATGACGTGAAGTCTTATGATCTGGTGTGGCTCCTCCACCTTGTGGGCGATATTCATCAGCCACTTCACTGCGCTACCCGATTTACGACCGATGAGAAGAATGGAGATTCAGGCGGCAACACGGTAAAAATCTGCCAGGGAAAAAACTGTAAGGGAGAGCTACATGCTTTCTGGGATGGCTTGCTGGGCACGAGCGATGATCCTTCAGCAGCCGTAATCGCCGGTAAGAAGCTGGCGCCCGCTGATGCAACTCTCGCCGGCGATAATAACGAGGCGGATTGGGCCAAAGAAAGCTTTGATCTTGCCCAGAGCAAGGGGTATGTTGCCCCGATTCAGGATGGAGATGGGCCGTTCACTCTAACCGTTGCCTACCGCACCAGCGCGAAGAAAATCGGCGCCCAGCGGGTTGCGCTGGCGGGGGCAAGATTGGCAAATCTGCTGAACGATGAGTTGAAATAAACCAAACGGATCTCGCAGGAATCTACCTCACAGTTAGCGCCCCGTGTCAGACCTGCCACAATGTCCCCCAGTGGACACGATTCTCCTCCTTGAAGATCATTTAACCCCATTAAATTCAGTAGCTTGAACTTTGGCTGTTCTAGTGCTTTTTCCTCTGGCAGAAGCAAGCAGTAAGCCTAAAAGGGGGATAAGACGATGCGGCGGCACGTTGAAAATCAGGCTGGAAATGCAGAGCGAGACGGATTAGGAATCCTTGTACTTTTTGCCATGTGGGTGTTGGCGCTCATGGCGCTTTCTGCGGCGGCACGCGGTGAAGAAAAGCAGGAGCAACAGTCCACCACAGCAGTGGCGGCACAGGACAAATTGAGCGAAACCCAGAAAGCTGCCGCGTCCACGAAAGACGACGCTAGAGACAGCGCTCAGCACCATCTCCACAGCAAGCCCCAGCCCGCTGAGCGCGCGAATGCGCGGGATACCGGAGAGGATACGGGCGAACAAGTCACGCTCACGCGCTTTATCCTCGTGAGCATCCCCGACCGTCAACTGGCGTTAGTGGATAACGGTCAGGTCGTCAAGGTCTATCCCATTGCTGTAGGCGCAACCCATACTCCCAGCCCCCAGGGTGAGTTCACCATCAATCGCCGTGTGGCAAACCCCATGTGGTCACACAAAGGCAAAGTGGTTGCTCCGGGAAAAGGCAACCCAGTCGGTTCACGCTGGATAGGACTCAACCTGAAAGGCTACGGAATTCACGGTACGAATGCTCCCCGCTCCATTGGTAAGGCGGCTTCACACGGCTGCTTTCGCATGGGAAAGAAGGACATAGAAGAACTGTTCACACTGGTGCGCGTAGGCGACACGGTGGCCGTCCGGGCCGAGCGGGATGAACTCGTGGCCCAGGTGTTTGGCGGCGACAACAAGGGCGCAGTTCAGACGGCCGCGGCTACGACAGCCACCGTGGATGCAGACGAAGAATGAGGCTTAAGAAAAATTAGCCGCGAATGCAGGCGCATGGACGCGAATAAAGAAACTGGGAGTCAGGAAGTGAAGAGGTTTTGCGATTTCAGTACAGGCACAAAAGCCACTAAGGATATCGCTCTTCAATTCTGGCCCGCCGCAGCGAAGCAGTTATGGCAATCCTGGCAATTGTTCGAGTCGACTTTTAGGCCGTCCACAGCAGAACATTTTGGACGGCGATAAGGAAAAGAAGGGGAGAAGGACATGCTGCTGTTCAAATATTTGCTGATGATTACCGGCTATGGGCTGCTGGGATGGGGCCTGGCCATAACTTTCAACAATCTATACAAGGTCGTCCAGTATCACCGCCAGTTGCGTAGCGGAATTCCGGAGAACCACACGGAGAGGCCGCAACTGAATTGGACAACTGCGAAGCGGGCGCTGCTCGGGGCCTGGCTGCCAATCATTCTTGCCAGTGGGATCGTGGTGGTCCCCAGCGGGATGGCGGGCATCAGAGTGAGCCAGACCTCGGGCACGCGTCCGGGCACGCTGTATCCGGGAGTGCACTTCATTGTTCCCCTGGTGGATTCGGTGGCTGTCTATGACACCCGCGACCAGGTGCTGACCACCTCCACTTCGAAAGCCTCTGCCGATAAAAGGGAAGAGCCATTTTTTGTTCAATCGAAAGAAGGCCTGAGCATCGGTCTGGCGATTACGGTGCGCTACAAACTTGATGCCAGGCGGCTGGACTTTATTCACTCCAACCTGCCACAGCCGGTGGAAAAAGAGATCGTGCCCCCGGTGGTGAGCAGCGTATTTCGCGAGTTGGCCCCGAACTATACGGTCCGCGAGGTCTTTGCCACCAAGCGCGAGGAGATCCGCGGTACGGCAGCCGAGCGCATCGCTAAGAAACTGGCTGAAGATGGCGTGATTGTAAAAGAGGTCATGCTGCGCGATATCCAGCTACCGGAGGAATATGCGCGCGGCCTGGAAGGCCTGCTGTTGAAGGAACAGGAGGATGAAGGTCTGGCGGTGGAGACTGACATGAAGGCCAAGCAGGTCAAGATTGCCGAACTGGAAGCCGAAGCCGCCAAAGTGCAACAGGTCAAACAAGCGGAAGGGGCCGCACAAGTTCATGTTTTGCAGGCCAAATCTGACGCCGATGCCATGCAGTACACGCTGCCTTTGAAGCAAAAGCAAATCGAGCAGACCAAGCTGGAGGCCGAAGCGCGCAAGGAATCTACGGTCAAGAATGCTGAAGCCCAGGCTCAAGCCAAGGTGATTGACAGCAAAGCGGAGATGGAACGCCGCAACCTGCTGGCCGATGCTGAAGCAGGGCGCATCCGCAAGATCGCCTCGGCGGACACCGAGCGCATGCAATCTGAGGCCGTCCTGCTCAAACAGAATCCTCTGCTCATCAACAAAATCATTGCTGAAAGGCTCTCTGACAAGCTGCAGATCATGATGGTGCCCTCCGACGCCCGCATCTTCTTTAACGACGTGATGAAGGGCGGGATCAACGCCGAGGCCATGAACAAAGCTGCCCAGGCGGCAGGTGAAACGGACGATCCCCAAGCCGGCGACGATGATGCTGCCGATGATGGCTCCATGTCACAGCAGCCCCAGCCGCAGACTCTGGGCCGCAAGACCAGAAATCGAAGGTGAACCAAGTTTTCCTGGCCGGTCCCGCAAGCGGGAGCAGCCGAAGGACGCTGGAAATTCACCGGGCGACCGTCTCCGCCGGGATGGTCGCCCGTCCAGCGGAACAGCAGGCAGAACACTCTTGTAACGCGCCGCTTCGTCAAGTCAGTCTGTGTTGGAAGTTCATGCCACTTTGGTAAAGACTCCCGAAGCATGGAAGAATGGAGGAAGAGGTGCTGTTCAGATCAACCGATCAGCGGACCAACGGATCACCCGATTCTTCGTGCTATACTTCGCGGTTCCCTTCCATGTTTAATGCCGCACCCTTGCGATGTGCCGCCCTTCTGGCCGCCTTGTTCCTTGGCGTGCAGTGTGTGGCGCAGCAGGAGCCAATTCCATCGTGGCAACCCGCAGCAGATGATTTTGTACAGCAGGTACTTTCCCGCGCCGGCTCTCCTTCAGCAGTCACCGTGACCTTTGCCAATCTATCTTCACTCCCTGCTGGGGAACAATCGGCAATCAAACAGCTCATCATGACGGATTTCCGCAACGCGGGTGTGCGCCTGGTGAAAGCTGACTTCGCGCTGGCCGAAGTTGAGATTACCTTCTCAGAAGATTGGCAGAGCTACGTCTGGGTGGCGGAGATCAAACAGGGTCCGGGCAGCCAAATCGTGATCAAAAGAGTTCCCCGCCCGCAAAAACCTGCAGCGCTGCGGACAAATACTCTGACGATCAAAAAAAATCTGGTCTGGCAGCAGGATGCCTCGTTCCTTGACTTCTACTCCGATGGACAGAATCTTATTGTGCTGGAACCGGGGCAGGTATCTCTGTATGCCAATGAATCCGGTAAATGGCGGCTGAAGCAGATGCTGGCCATTTCACACGACCGGCCGTGGCCGCGCGACCTGCGCGGCAGGCTCGAAGTCAGCGGTTTTCAGATCACCGCATTTTTGCCGGGCACGCTGTGCACCGGCACCACCACGCCGCCGGTAATTCAGTGTCGCGCGAGCGACGATCCCTGGCTGCTCGACCAGGCATCGCTGACGGCCTTCTTCAGCCCCACGCGCAACTTCTTTACCGGAGTGCTCGCCGGACGGAGTGCCGGCGATAGCGTTGCCCCATTCTTTTCCGCCGCATCTCTGCAGAATGGAAGCGCGCGGCAATGGGTTTTTGCCGGGACAGACGGGCGGGCCCGCGTTTTTCTCAACGATATCTCTGCCGCGGCCATCATTGTGAATGATTGGGGCAGTAATCTTGCGGCCGTCCAGTCAAGCTGCGGCAGTGGATGGCAAATTCTGGCAACCGCTCCCGGCGACCTGAACCGCCCTGATTCCGTACAGGCATTTGAGATTGAAGGCCATCAGGTCGAACCTGTCAGTTCCTCCATTGATCTCACGGGGCCGGTGCTGGCCTTCTGGCCGGGAGAAACCCAGCAGAATGCTCATGCAGTCGTGCAGTCCGTAATCACCGGAAAATTTGAAGCATGGAGTATGAGCGTGACATGCAACTAAGTTTTTGTTTGTCCCGAGCCGGCGGCGAGGGAGCCATATCGTAACGAAGGAACTGTAGGACGACAAAGAGAAGTTTGCTGAATAAGCTTGTAAGACCGGAAATTCATGAATAGGAGAGTGGAACTTTGCCATCCGGAGGTAAATGCGGTGTTTCAAGGAGGCTGATTGTTATCATCTCCACGTTGCTGATAACGGCGACTTTGGCCGCCAGCACGCGTCCGCACTATGGTTCGACGGCTCGCGTCCTGGTCCAACGTAAGATCACCACGCTGGACCCGGTGGTGGAGAGTGATTATCCTGCTGACCGCGATAAGCTGAGCACACTTGTTTTTGAAACCCTGACGGAGATTGACGCGCAAGGTCATCTGCGCCCTAAGCTGGCAAGTTCCTGGCAAGCGGAGGCCGGCCAGCGCTTATGGCAATTTCAGCTTCGCCTGGCCAACTTTCACGATGGAACAGTAGTTACCTCTGCCGCTGTAGTTGGAAGCCTGAAATCGGCAAATCCAGACTGGAAGATCACCATCAACAACCGGCAGGCATTCACCATTGAGACGCCGGTCCCGTCGCCCCACTTGCCGGAGCTGCTCTCGCTGCCAAAATTCGCGGTCGTGAAACGTCCCGCGGACAATGCGCTGGTTGGCAGTGGTCCTTATAAGCTGAGCCAGTGGCAGCCCGGAGAGCATGCTCTGTTTAGCGCCAATGACGACTATTGGGGCGGACGTCCGTATCCTGATGCGATTGACGTCCAGATGGGCGCATCTTTGCGCGACCATCTTCTGGAGCGGAGCCTGGGCCACGACCATGCTGCACAACTCGGCATCGATCAGGCTCACGTGCTCGAACAAACCAGCCAGAATGTAATACTCTCGCGTCCGGCGGAGCTGCTGGTGATCGTCTTTTTTCACGGTAACACCGGCAACCGCAGGAAACCGGTGGACGCGCATATTCGCGAAGCCATTGCCGATGCCCTCAACCGCCCGGCCATCAGCAATGTGCTGCTGCAGCGCAAGGCCGCTCCCGCCACCTCCCTGTTGCCTCAATGGCTCAGCGGATACGCATTTATGTTTGCCGATAAAACCAATCTTGAGCAGGCACGCAAATTGCGGAGTGAAGCCGGCGCTGTCCCACCCGTCACTCTAGCCTACGATTTCTCTGATCCCGTGTCCAAAACGGTAGCGGAAAGAATTGCGGTGGATGCGCGTGAGGCTGGAGTCGCCGTGCAACCCTATGGCGATCCGCACGTGAACGCCAGAGCAGCCCGAAGAAACTCCAATGCTGACGCCGTGCTGCTTAGAATATCTCTGCCGGCCTTGGATCCATCCGCCGCGCTGGCCGGCATGGCAGACGATCTGGATCTATCGCCGGAACTTCTCTCGGCGATTTTGAGTGCAGGCCGTCCAGACGAACTGTTTACCGCCGAACGCCGAATCCTGGAAGACTACCGCGTTATCCCGGTCGCCCATCTTTCCCAGGCACTTTGGTTGAACAGCACCGTGCACAATTGGCAGCAACTGGCTGATGGCGACTGGAAGCTGGACCAGATGTGGGTGGAAGGAGGCAGCCATTAGTACTTAGTATTTAGTAGTCAGCTAAAACCAGTTAAAACTAAGTACTAAGTACTAACTAAATACTGTGTCTTTAAAAACCAAGCTGCTCCTCCTCGTCACCCTCAGCATCGCCGCGAGCGTTGGGGCCGTGGCCTGGCGGATTGAGGTGCATACCCGGGAATCCTTCCGTCAGGTAAACCAGCAGCGTACGGACGCGCTCGTGGCGCAGTTTCGCCACGAGTTCGACCGGGAAGGAGACGAAATCACGCGCGCTGTAGAGGCAATCGCCAACTCTGAACCTTTGCTGGAAATGGCGCTGAAACTCTCGGGTGGCGGCGATTCCGCTGGTTACGTCAATGAAGCTGCATCAGCCGCGGCCGCGCAGCACCTTGATTTTCTTGATTTGCTGGCTCCCGATGGAACCATCATCTCTTCCGCACATTGGCCCGCCCGCTTCGGCTATAAACAGCGCTGGTTCCTGGAATTGGCCCCAGCCATTCCTCACCAGACGTTTCTCCGGCAAGTGGAAACACCTCAGGGAAACGTGTTGGGCATCCTTTGTATTCGCAGCGTACCCACACACGGCGTCAACTTTTATGTTATCGGTGGCAGAAAATTGGATAGCGCCCTGCTGCAATCGCTTGCTACGCCCGCCGGAATGAGAATTTTGATTTACAGCTCTCCGGAACAAGGCCTTTCTGGATTTCTCAGTTCAACCAATGACAGCTTCGATCCTGGCAAGCTGATGCCTCTGGTGCAAAAAGCGCTGCAACCACCGCATGATGAAATTGCGGACACCATCCAATGGGACAATAGCGGCCAGCAGGAAGTTTTTCATGCCATGGCTCTTCCTGGATTTGGAGATAAGCCGGCAGCGGTGCTTATGGTGGGGAATTCACTTCAGCAACAACAGACGCTTGAAGCCAACATCGAGAAAGCCAGCCTTCTGATTGCGCTGTTTGGAGTGGCCTTTGGCCTGGTTTTGAGCAGTGTGATTGCCGCGCATATCACTCGCCCTGTAAAAGAACTGGCGGACGCGGCGACTCAGATTGGGAGCGGTAATTGGCTGGTGCATGTAGAACCGGCTTCAAAAGATGAAATCGGGCAGCTCGCCCAGGCCTTCAATCAGATGACCCAGGAATTGATGGCGCAAAAAGAACGGCTGGTACAGAGCGAACGGGTAGCAGCCTGGCGCGAGTTGGCGAGGCGTCTGGCACACGAATTGAAGAACCCGCTCTTCCCTCTTCAACTCACGGTGGAAAACCTGTTGCGTGCCCGCGAAGCCGGGCCGGAACAATTCGAGGAAGTATTCCGTGAAAGCACTTCTACTTTGCTGGCCGAGATCGCTAATCTGAAAACCATCATCGGGCGCTTCAGCGATTTTTCCAAAATGCCTGCTCCCCAGATTGAAGCGGTTGACCTGAATGAGATGGTCCGCGATGTGGAACAGCTATTTCGCGGACAATTCCAGCGGGAGCAGGGCCGCATTGAAACCGTACTGCAGCTTGATTCTGTTCCTCCCGTCAGTGCTGATCCCGTGTTGCTGCGCCGCGTAGTCGAAAACCTGGTTCTGAACGCCATTGACGCTATGCCTCAGGGCGGACGCCTGACGTTCCGCACCTCGACCGCGGACAGGTACGTCAGGTTTGAATTGTCCGACACGGGAGTAGGACTTACTCCGGAAGAATGTGAGAGGTTGTTCACCCCGTATTACACTTCTAAGCAGCATGGCACAGGACTGGGCCTGGCCATTGTGCAATCTGTAATCAGTGACCACAAAGGAAGAATCACCGTGAGCAGCAAGAAGGAGGAAGGAACAACATTTCATGTTGAACTGCCGTTGTATGCAGACCATGAAGCTGAACCCCATTTAGCCGAATAAACGCGAATGAAAACGTTGGGATTGCTTTGGCAAATTCAAGACTCGGTTTTTGAAAACACTCGAAAGGGGTGCGCGGTGCGTCTCTTGCAGCTCCTGATCATTAGAAAGATTCGCGTTCATTCGCGTTCATTCGCGGCTAAAAAAGGTTTGCCTCGGAAGCCATGAAAGCCAGCATCCTCATCATCGACGACGACGCCAACACTCTGGCCTCCTTGGCTCGTGCCTTTCGCCTGGCAGGACATGAAGCCACGGTCTGCGATAATCCGATGCGCGCGCTGGAGATGGTCCGCACCGAAAAATTCGACCTCATCTTCTCCGATGTAGTCATGCCGGGAATGGACGGACTTGCTCTGTTGGAACAGATCAAAGCCACTGGAGTTAAGACTCCAGTCGTGATGATGTCCGGCCAGGCGCACATTGAGATGGCGGTTCGCGCCACGCGGCTGGGCGCGCTGGACTTCCTGGAAAAGCCGCTCTCCACAGACAAGCTGCTGTTGACGGTCCAGAACGCCCTGCGGCTGGAGCGGTTGGAACAGGAAAACCGCCAGCTCCGGCACAAACTGGGTGACACCGAGATCGTCTATACCGGCGAGAAGATGCGTAAGCTGATGGCGCAAGTGGCGCGCGTGGCGTCAAGCGAATCGCGCGTCTGCATTCTGGGCGAGACGGGTACGGGCAAGGAATTGATCGCGCGCGCCATCCATGAGCAGAGCAACCGCCGCGAGGGGCCTTATGTGACGTTAAACTGCGCGGCCGTGCCGGCGGAGCTGATCGAATCCGAACTGTTTGGCCATGAAAAAGGCTCTTTTACCGGAGCGGCCAACCGGCACATCGGCAAGTTCGAGCAGGCGAATGACGGCACCTTGTTTCTGGATGAGATCGGAGATATGCCGTTGCCCATGCAGTCCAAGCTGCTGCGCGTCCTGGAACAGGGCGAGGTGGAGCGCATTGGCGGAGATAAATCGGTCAAAGTGAATGTCCGTGTGGTTGCGGCGACTCACCGCAACCTTGAAGAACAGGTCCGCCAGGGGGGCTTTCGCCAGGACCTCTTTCACAGGATTTACGTCTTTCCAATTCCTCTGCCGCCGTTGCGCGAGCGAACGGAGGACATCTCCGCGCTGGCCGCTCATTTTGCTTCACAGATCGCGCGCCAGAACGGATGGAAAGAAGTGAGCTTTGCCCCCGAAGCCGTTCACGCATTGCAGGCACATTCATGGCCGGGAAACATACGCGAGTTGCGCAACGTGATTGAGCGCGTCTTGCTGTTCACGGATGGCGACTTTGTGACTGCCGCCACGGTCCGCACTGCATTGCCGGCGTCTACCGTCGCTGCGAATGCAGGGGTTCCGTCTCAGTCGGGCGGCACGCTGGCGCAAAGAGTAGAAGGCTTTGAGCGGCAGATGATTCTAGACGAAATCAAACGCCAGAATTACCACATTACGAACACTGCCAAGGCCCTCGGCCTGGAACGCAGCCACCTGTATAAGAAGTGTCAGCAGCTGGGAATTGATCTGCGTGAGTTGCGAAAGTAAAGAAGCAATCTACTGCCGCATTCAATAGCCAAATCTTTGAGTTGTCACTCCGTCATGCCTGTTCCAAGTCGCGGCGTTCAAGGCCGTGGGCATGCGGCGGAACAGGTATCTACAGCTCAAATTACCCAGTCACCAACTGACTCAATTACCACGTCCCGGGTTTATCCGCTTCTTTCGCGTTAACTTTGTTCCGGCTGGCCATGGATTCGCGACCCAACAGTTTTGCTTTTCCGTAGCAACAACGATCCGTTGACCCGATTCCCCGTCAGTGCGTAATGGTCAAGTTCAACATGATCGTATTCGTGGACGTTCCACTGGTTCCAGTAACGGTGAGAATAGCATTGGTTGGTCCGCGTTGGCCTCCACCCCCGCCGCCTCCTCCTCCACCGCAGGAGCTCAAGCCGGCGACCAGGAATACCGCCAGGAATAGAAACAGGCGCTGCCGCGGTCTTCGTCTCAGCCCGGCCATGGCTGCGGCCAGGACTCCGGCAAAAATGAATGGCAGCCCCTTGAACGGATGCGGCGACAGGCGCGCATTGGCGGTATTGGAAACTGTTACCGTCAAGGGCACGGAGGTAATTGTAGAACTCAAGGTTGCCGGACTCGGACTCACGGCGCACGTTGCGCCCCCGGGCGCGCCAGTGCAGGTAAAGCTGACCTGCCCGGCAAAGCCGCCAACACCATTCAGTGTCACATTGTAAGTTGCGGTCCCGCCCGCCGCTATGGTTTGCGAACTGATGGCAGATGTGAAGTTAAACGGCGAACCCACCGTGACAATGGATGCTGCCGAAGTGGCCGAATTGTAAATGATGTCTCCCGAATAAGCCGCGGTGATGCTGTGCGGTCCTCCTGATGTCAACATGACCTGCACAGAAGCCTGCCCTCCGCTTAACGTCGCAGGCCCGCCTAAAGGAGTTGCTCCATCCAGGAACTGAACTGTCCCGGTAGCAACGATTGTGCCCAACCCGGTGCCGATTGCTGCCGTAAGCGTGGTCGACTGGCCGGCGCCCACGTTCGTTGGAGCAGTCAGACTCACGGTCGGGTTCCCCTTGGTTACAGTGACGGTAATGCTTGTTGCAGTACTTGGGTTGTAACTAAGGCCATCCCCGGCATAATTTGCGTTGACCGTATATTGACCGGGCGGCAGACAGGTCGTCGAGGGGAAAATGCAATCAAGAAACTCGGCAATCCCGGAATTATCAATGGATATGGCCTGAGGCGCATTGCCGCCGAAGGTGAAGGTCACATTGCCGCTGGCGGGAAGAAGTCCGGAAACGCCGGATGTATCCGCATCCACCGCGAGGATATGCTGTGTGTCTCCGTAGGCTACTGTATTGCCAAAAGCGAGTCCATTCGCGGACAGAATTAAGGACTTGAGTGTGGTGGTGCTGGATTCTGCTCCAACCGTAACTTGGATCGGGTTGGAAGTGCTGCCGGCAAAAACACCGTCTCCTGGGAAATTCGCTAGAAGGTTATAGTTTGTGCCACCTGGAAGGTTATTCACGATCACCGGCCCCGCAGTCGCTGTACCGCCGCTGCCGCCGACGAGGCTTGCGAAAGTAATGCCGGCCCCGGAAGAAAGATTACCACCCTGTGCAATCAGGGAAACACTCCCTGTCGGAGTCCCTGTCCCGGCGTTCCTCGCCACGGATGCGCTGATCAAAAGCGCTTGCCCGTGAGTAATAGTGACATTTGCGGGAAGCGGCGTTCCCTTGAATGAAGCTGCAAGTGTGGTTGTGGAACCTGGGAAACTCCCGACAGCCTTCGCCCAGGCATTCACCAGGTTCGTCGCATCTACAGATCCCAATCCGCTTGCCAAATCGTAACCCGTGGTAGTGGGGAACCCGAGCGCGCCGGAGGCTGGATCATTAGTCACGTCATTGCCTGGCACGCCGTTGTTGGCCACGGTGGTGTCGTTGAAGACGCATGCACTTCCTTTGGTGGGATCAATCCGGTTGCTGGAGTTACAGTTGCTGAAGGCCTCCTGTGTCGCCAGCGGATAAAGTACGTAGTTCGCCAGGCCCTGGCGGCCTGCCGTGGTTGGCTGGATCGTTGCCATCTTCTGGTCAACAATGGCCATGATTCCCGCAAAAGCTGGTGAAGAGAACGATGTCCCGCCGGCAAGGTTATTAAAGGTAGTCGCATTCCCGACGGTCTGGCAGTCGGGCGTGCCCGGTACGGAAAAACAGAAAACATAAGGATCGTTCAGCGCGGCAGCCGAGAGCGAGATATCGGGCAGTCCTCGCGGATGGAGCGGCGAGTTTGGCAACGTGAACTGAGTAAGTGCCGATAACCCGGTTACGTTCAGAGTCTGCCAGGACGGCGTTGCGTACAACGTGCTTAGGCCACCCCCTCCTGAAAAGAACAGGAACTGGCCAATTTGAGCGCAGATCGAACCCGCCTGCGATGGGCTGCAGCTCTCATTCCAGACCTTTTCCGGGATGTAACCGATGGCAGAAGCCAATCCGCTACCGTTGGTGGCATTCCAGAAGGTGGTAGCGCTACCACCGCCCACGGTTTCATTGAACTCGGTGCCGCCCACGGCGGTATTAAATGGAGTGGAAGCAAAACCGCTCACTGTCGCGCCACCCGCAGCGGGAGTCGAACTGGGAGCATTGGGATCGCATCCCGCTGCGCCAGTGTCGCCGGATGAAACAAAAGCGCTGATTCCCTGCGCCGCTGCCTGCTCCCACACGGCATCCCAGAATGAGTTTCCTCCGGTTCCCAGCGCCTGCTCGCAATTGCCGAAACTCACATTCATGATCGGGGCCAGGTTTTCATCGACGATAAAGCTCGCCCCTAGTTCAATCGGATCGGTAGTCAGACTACCTCCGCTTACCACTACATCAATCGTGGCGTTAGGCGCCACCGCCCCTGACCACTCTGTATCCAGAGTTGCCTCCGCTCCAACGCCGAACTGGGTATCAACGCCTGGATCGGGACCGTTCAAGATGATGTTGGGCGGATTGACGGGCAACCCGAAGAGATTTCGGAAGATTGCCACATCATCGATCCCGGTTGTGGCTATTGTATTAATGTTGCTGGCAGCCACAATGGCAATCGTCTGACCGGCGCCGTTCAGGTTGGTGGGAGTTGCATTGTAGAGCGGATTGAGATCATAAATCTTGGCGAAATCTCCAGGCACAATACCGTGAGTACCATCGCCAAACGTGATGCCAGGCGCTCCGCGATTATGGGTCGCAGTTGCCTTCAGGGGTGAGCGTACCAACGCCGGCTTGCTGAAAAAATTGTGCAGGGATAGCACGCCTCGGACCACCGGGGATAACGCTGCGGGAATCGAGATGTCAGTCGCGTTGGCTACGTGCACTTCGCCGGCAATCAGGTACTGCCGCATCTGAGTGCCAAACGCAGCTTCCACCTGCTCGGAGGTGCCTGAAAACTCAATCCAGCGTCCGCCCTTGGCAACGCCGCCGATTGCGAATCCCTTCTCCTGCAGCCACGCGGTTACCTGCTGGATGTCCTGCGCGGATGGGCCGAACTTTTGCCCGAATTCCTCAGGCGTAAGCCAACGATGGTAATCGGCCGAGCCTCTGGTCTGCTGGCTGTCCAGAAACGTGCGCAACTGCTGCTCCTGATCGGGCCCTGGACCCACAACAAGAATCATCCGCGGCAAAGCCACGGTAGCTTCCAGCCGCCCAATATCGTAGGCAGCCTTGGCCAACGGATGTGTCGATCCCGGAATCGCCACTCGCGCCGAATCATCAACCACCGACACGATTCGGGATGGCACTGGTGATTCCATCGGCAAAGTTTGAGCTGCTGCAGGAACCAGCAAAGCCGCGATCATGAAAGCGAACGAAGCAAAAACAGGGCGAGCGACGTTAGTCAGCATCAGAACCTCTCAAAAGTTGGCAGTCCAGGTAAGCGTCAGGGCGCTGCGGAGTAAAGGCGGAATTCATAAATGCAACGACGCGATACGGCAAAGGTAAGTACCTGAATTGAAAATCGTATCCCTCGGGCGCCTAACGAGTCAAACAGGCCGGAGGTCTCAAGGTCTCAATCCTTAAGAGCGCCGCTGCCCGTAAAGCTTCAAACCATCTGAATGGCAGCCGTGCCCTTTTACAGGAAGATGAATTCTGGGTCACGATCTCGGCAATGCATCGGGCCGAAGTTAGAATGATCATCCGATAAGCCACAATCCGATGATCTGGCGATCGCTGCGGCAGGATGCACCTAGATTTGGCAACCCTAGCATCCCTGTGCGAGACTGAGATTGCCTCTACGCTCGGGGCCTGTAGCTCAACGGTCAGAGCAGCAGACTCATAATCTGTTGGTTGTAGGTTCGAACCCTACCAGGAAGTTGGAATCTGTTGTTGGCTATGGGTTACCGAAACTTTGAGTATCACATAATTTAGTTACAATGAGAACAGATCTGCTTACCCCAAGAAAGCACAGATCAACTCAGGGCGAAGGCTTGACAGCTCATGCTGCTTCCAGTGGCCCCATAAGTATTCCACTGGGTGAGTGCAGGAGCGTAAACAGGAAGAAATTCCCAACCACAACGTCCCTTTCTGCTGTCGAATGAGCTCCCACATCAGTTTGCGGCGATAACTCCGCAATCCGTCACACACCACCAGCAACTTGCTGCCAATACGGATTCGTACCCGGAAACAGCCGGAAATAAAAGTTCCGCCACGTCACCCCAGCCATGGCCGCGAGCGTCTTCCAGTTGAAGTGGTACTGCAGCACCGGCGTCCGCCCCCGTGGCGCCCAAGTGCGGCAACAATGTGGCCTCTCACTCAATCCACTTTCATCGATGAAGGCGATGGAGCGCCTTTTTTCGGGGCCTTTTTTAATCTCGGCCAGTGCTTCCGCTTCCATTCAGCAATGGCCGCCTCGAAACCTAGCTAACTCGAAATGAGTCAGGTCGATCTTTTCACTTCATTTGGTCAGGATGAAGATAAAAAAAACATCTCACATGCATCCTGGGCACTATTTCCATGACTGCTGCTCGACTAGCGCAGGACAATAGTTCCAATTCGGGAATAGATATGGCGGTGATGAACTATATCCTAGATTCCGCTAGGCAAATACCTGCCCGTCATAGCGGATGAAAGCGGCGGGCTCTGCGATTCCCATGTAGTCCAGCCGCGCGCGGGTGAGTTTCTCAGAATGCTGCTAGGATTATATGAGTAAGCTCGTATTTGTACCTCGGGTTACCAGGGAGTAGTTCAGCATGCGACGAGGCAGCCAGGCCCCTGTTTTGCTTAGAAGAAAACCAAAACAGGCACGCGCGCAAGATACGGTAGAGGTCATTTTTGAGGCCACTGCTCAGATTTTACGGCGCAAGGGACGGGCAGCGCTGAACACCAATTACATCGCCGAGTGCGCCGGGATCAGCGTGGGCACGCTCTACCAGTACTTCCCCGATAAAGAGGCCATTCTGCTGGCGATGGCCCGCCGCGAAATGGCAGACGACGAGGCTTGCGTGATCAAGGCCATGTCTGAGGCTTCACCGGACGGCCAGGCAGGCTTGGTCCGGCATGCCATCCGGGCGCTAATTGCCAGATTCAGGCGTAGCCGTGAGACTCGCCGGATTGCCATCGAAACCTTGATCAGCGCGGGCTTTGGAAATGAGCTGGCAAGCTCGGTACAGAAAATCGCCCAAATGGTTGAAGCCAAGAGCGACCGTTTTCTACCCGGACGTGAGGAGCCGGTCTCGCCAATCAGCCTGTTCGTAATTACCCGGGCGGTAAGCGGGGTGATGCGCGCCGCCTCCCAGGAGCAATCTCCCTTGCTTGATTCATCGGAATTCGAGGACGAGCTCGTTCACCTGGTTCAGGCGTATTTTGCTGTGCCACGAAGCTGAACATGGACTCTTAAACTGCTGAACGGTAACTGCCAAAATGGCCACTAGCTACGAGCTGCTAAATCAGCCACCATCGCCGCTACTGGACGGAGCGGCGCCGTCAGGTTGTCCATCATCCTGGAGAATTCCTCCAGATTGAGGGACTGCGCTCCATCGGAGAGTGCGCGCTCCGGGCATGGGTGCACTTCAATGATCAGTCCATCGGCGCCAATGGCCAACGCCGCCCTGCTGGCCGGGCCAATCAGCTCCCTTTTTCCTGTCCCGTGCGATGGGTCCACAATCACAGGCAGGTGAGAGAGCTCACGCACCAGCGCCACCGCAGCCAGGTCGAGCGTATTCCGCATCTCGGTTTCAAAGGTCTTGATGCCGCGCTCGCAAAGGACAACGTTGGAATTGCCACCCGCAAGCAGATACTCTGCCGCCAGCAGCCACTCCTTCACGCTCGCGGAAGGGCCACGCTTGAGCAGGATGGGCTTATCGGTTTTGGCAAGTTGGCGTAGCAATGCGAAATTCTGCATGTTGCGCGCACCTACCTGAAGCATATCAACATATTCGCATATCAACGGAATGTCCTCGGTACTCATGACTTCCGTGACCACTGGCAACCCAGTCTTTTCCCGTGCCTCACGCAGCAACTGCAGCGCCTCCACTCCAAGCCCTTGAAAATCGTATGGTGAGGTTCGGGGTTTGTAAGCCCCGCCGCGCAGCATGGTTGCCCCGGCCGCCCGCACGCCCCGCGCAGTCGAGAGAATTTGCTCGCGCGATTCCACCGAGCATGGGCCGGCGATCACTACCGCTTCCGGGCCGCCGATGCGCACATCGCCGACGCTCACGCAGGTACGTCCGCTACGGGTCTGCCGCGCCACCAGCTTAAATGGATGGGCGATAGCAACCACGTCCTCTACACCGGGCGCGGCCTTGAGCGCTTCCAGCGCGCTACGGGAGCCACCACTACCGACGGCAGCCACGATAGCTCTCTCCGTTCCACGCGTGACATGGGGTTGGAAGCCGCACTCCTTTACGCGGTCAATTACGTGTTGCAGTTCAGCTTCGGATGCGTTTGCCGCCATATTGATCACCATTGAGATTCTCCTGTTGAAATGAATTTTCCTGGGCACGCCCCATGGAGCGTTCCTCGATCTTGCGCGATTCGCGGATGATGCAGCGGAAGATGCTGGTGAGCCCCTGAGAGTCCAGCGGGCCCTGGTTCTGCTCACAAATCCGGTCGAGGATCTGCTGTTCGCGCTGGCCGTCATAAACCGGCAGGCTGGACTCTTTTTTGATGGAGGCCACTTCACAAGCTATCCGGGCCCGCTGGTTGAGCAGACGCAGTAATTCGCTATCCAGGACGTCGATCTGTTTCCGCCGCTCATGCAGTTCATCGCCATTTTTTGTCATGTTTGGCTCCTAAAAGCAAAAAAGCCGCGACTTTGGGAGTCGCGGCTTGCGGGATTTCTTGATGTGTACTTTATTTATTGCATGTTACTCACACACCATCCGCTACGCCGCTACTCCGAAAAAAGTAGCGGTAAGTAAACCCGTAGCTAAATCGATTGGTGTGCATATAACAAACAAATCATATTGCGGACAAAGGTGAAAGTCAATAAGAGAGATTGTCACAATCGCCCCTTCGGCTGCGCAAGCTCACCTCGAGGGGGAGGCTACATTGCCAAAATTGAAGTGCAGCGCACGCAACAATTCCTTAGTCGCCAAGTGAGCGGGGCATTCTTCCTGGCAAGGTGTGGTATAGGGGTTTATGTCACCGCATGCCCATTTTTCCTTAGGTTGTGAATTCAAGCGCTGACACACGTCTCACGTTGGCGGATGATACCAACGACAAAAATGTTATAAATTCAGATAATGATTGCCGCCAAACCACTCACCATCTCCCGGCCGCAGATTCGCAGCGTGGCTGAAGTTATCAGGCCTTACATCCGCCGCACGCCCACAATGGACATTAATGCATCCGAACTCGGGCTGCATCCCGCCCAGCTCACGCTTAAGCTTGAATTGTTTCAGCACTCCGGCTCGTTCAAGGCGAGAGGCGTCTTCACCAACATGCTGCTGCGTGAGGTCCCGGCGGCAGGAGTGGTGGCGGCCTCCGGCGGAAACCACGGTGCGGCCGTGGCATTCGCCGCGATGAAATTAGGAAAGCCGGCAAAGATCTTTGTGCCTACCGTTTCATCACAAGCCAAACAGGACCGCATTCGCGGCTACGGAGCAGAGTTGGTGGTGACTGGAGAGCGCTATGCTGACGCGCTCGCGGCCAGCGAGCAGTGGGCGGCGGCAACGGGAGCGATGAAAATCCATGCCTATGATCAACCTGAGACTCTGCTGGGACAGGGCACGCTCGGCCTGGAACTCCAGGAGCAGGCACCGAACCTGGATACGGTGCTCGTGGCCGTGGGCGGCGGGGGCCTGATCGGCGGGGTGGCCGCGTGGTATGGCGATCAAGTGAAGGTGATTGGAGTTGAGCCGGAAACCGCGCCGACGCTTACCTGGGCACTCAAGGCGGGAGAGCCCGTTGACGCTCCAGCGGGTGGCATCGCAGCGGATTCACTCGCGCCCAGGCGCGTGGGCGAACTCATGTTTTCGATTGCGCAAGCCCACATCCGGAATGTGCTGCTGGTATCGGACGAGGAGATTATACAAGCGCAAAAAGTGCTGTGGGATGCGCTCAGGATTGTCGCCGAACCTGGAGGAGCGGCAGCCTTTGCAGCGTTGTTTTCCGGCCGCTACCAGCCGGCTACAGGAGAGCGCGTGGGGATTGTGATTTGCGGAGGGAATACGGACAGGGCAATTGGCAATTAGCCGGGTCGCTGCGCTGAGAGCGCAGCTCATAAAAGCCACAGACTTCTGTTCGAGCTTTGGCTTGTGCAGGCAATCGGTGCATCGGATCATCGGTGCATCTGGTATCGGAGGAAACACCCAATGTATCGGTGTGGTGAGGGCCTTACTGATTCCAAATGACTTATTGAAGCAGTCAATGGAGAGCAGAGGGCAATTGGCAAAATCGCCCCTTCGGCTCCGCCAGGTCACCTCGAGGGCAGGCTAGAGCGTTTTCACGATTGCTGTAGTCCTTCCTATGACAGTAGAGCATCTCTAAAATTGCTCTAATTCCTCCGTTCCTCCGGAATCCGCGCCAATCCAGGGATTCCCACACCGGAGGTTTCCGGAGGAAGGGAGGATTCCTCCGAAGTCCGTGTCCATGGCGCAGATGGTGGTTCCTGGCCGAGCGGCATTTCCGTGACGGCCAACAAAGTTGGAAGTGAAAGATGTTTTCCTTGTATTCATGGGGGCAGGATAGCGAATTGGGATTTGCCGCGCAACTTTGGTGCACCTAATTTTTTTCTTCATTTTTCAGTAACTTAGAGGCAAATTTAAAAAAACTGTAGGCGGATCATTTGGCGATCGAGTCATTGCCAAAGCCATTTGCGGGTAGTGTGTCCTGGTATGAATCCGGCCCAACGTCCTGGCGACGCTGCGTTTTTTCGGTCAAAACATGTACGCCGAGCTTGCGACTCTTCCGCGTTGCGGGATCATTCTCGAGGGCAGGCTCCGCGGCAGCAAGGAAGGGCTTTCCTCTGAATCTTTCATGCCCCAAGTGAACCTGGGGGCGGCACGACTGAAGGTCGATGCCGTGATACAGGTCTCGCATCAGTATGGACTACACTACTCTAAAAATGCTCTAGATTGCCAAAATTGAAGAGCGGATGCAAAAGCCTTGAATTTTGCGCGACTGTGTTTCACCTATTTTTGAAACATGCTCTATTCGTTCCTCTCATTTATTCTTACTGTTTATGACAACCACAGCCAAAGCAGACCCGCAGAGCACATGGAAAGAATATGTTGAAGATTTTCGCCGCGCCGGCCATGATGCAGTTGACTGGATTGCGCGGTACCTGGACGGACTCTCCGAACACCCAGTGTTAGCACGGACCAAACCCGGCGAGTTGTTCGATTCTATGCCCCGCTCTGCCCCGCAACAGGGAGAATCGTTCGACGCTATTCTGCGCGATTTCGACCGACTGATTATGCCCTCCGTCACGCAGTGGAACCATCCGCGGTTCTTCGCCTATTTTGCCTGCACTGGTTCCACTCCGGCAGTGATCGGTGAGATGCTGGCGGCCGCCTTGAACACCAACGGGCTGCACTGGAAAACCTCTCCGGCCGTGGCAGAACTCGAGCAGGTCACGCTGGACTGGCTGCGGCAATGGATGGGACTGCAGGAAGGCTGGTTTGGGATCGTATATGACACCGCGTCCGTCAGCAGCATGCATGCCATTGCCTGTGCGCGGGAGATGGTTGCGCCCGAAGCCCGGGTGAACGGCACGCAGCCGAACCTTACGCTCTACACCTCGGAGCAGTCGCACTCTTCCATTGAGAAGGGAGCAATCGCAATCGGAATCGGACAAAAAAATGTGCGCAAAGTGCCGGTGGATTCGGAGTTCCGCATGAAACCGAATGCGCTGGCAGCCATGGTGCAGCAGGATGTGGCAGCAGGCAAGCGTCCATTCTGTGTAGTGGCGACCGTGGGTACAACCTCCACTACCAGCATTGATCCTGTGCCGCAGATCGCGGATATTGCAGAGAAACACGGCATGTGGGTGCATGTGGATGCCGCGTATGCCGGCGTGGCCGCGATCCTGCCGGAATGCCGTTATATTCTAGGGGGCGCCGAACGCGCGCACTCACTGGTAGTCAACGCCCATAAGTGGATGCTCACACCCATTGACCTGAGCGCGTTTTACACTCGCCGTCCGGACATCCTGCGGCGAGCCTTTTCGCTGGTGCCGGAATATCTGCATCTCCAGGATGATCCCCGTGCCCATAACCTCATGGACTACGGCGTGCCGCTCGGCCACCGTTTTCGCTCATTAAAATTCTGGTACGTACTTCGCTATTTTGGACTGGAACGAATCCAGGCCATGCTGCGCTCGCATATCCAGTGGGCAAAAGAGCTAGCGGCGCTGGTGGACGCGCACCCGGACTTTGAACGGGTTGCTCCGGTTCCCTTTTCCGTTGTCTGCTTCCGTTACAAAGGGACGGACGACGAGAACAAGAAAATTCTGGAAGAAATCAACGCTACCGGCCGCATGTTTCTCTCGCATACCGTGCTCCATGGAAAAGTTGTAATTCGTCTGGCAATCGGCAATCTAGCCACACGATGGGAGGACGTGCAGGAAACCTGGGAGGCGCTGCAAGCAGCAGCGAAGAAGAGCAAGTGAGCGAATTATAAGGGCGGCAGAGGTTTTGCTATTCAGTTGGTCCAGATCAACGGAGTTTCCTTCCTAGGCCGTCAGGTTCAAACTCTCTGAGGATCTCGTCCTGTTTGGGGCGCACTCGGGCGCGATTTTTGGCCGCAAAGCGGGGTCAGCTTCGCCGTAATATTCGCAATTCGCGAATAAAGAATATATACTTATTGGCATGATGGCCCTAAAGCCGCAGGACGTAGTTGTGGTGCTGAAACTCCTCGAATTTGAGGGGAGACGCCCACCTCTGGCCCAAATAGCTGAAGACCTATCCATGAGCGTCTCGGAGGTCCACGCGGCAGTCAAGCGGGCCCAGGCAGCGCATCTGTTGCATGGCCCGGAACTCGGGGAACGCCCAAACTGTAAGGCATTGGAAGAATTTCTGGTCCACGGGCTGAAATACGTGTTTCCGGCTCAACATGGAGCAATGACGCGAGGAATGCCCACGTCCTATGCGGCTGAACCTCTTAGCCGATATATCAAGCCAGGTGACGAGCCGTTACCGGTGTGGCCAAGTCCGAGTGGCCCCGTCAGAGGCGTCACCTTTGAACCCCTATATCCCAGCGTGCCCGACGCGGCCAGACGGGATTCTTTCCTATACGAATTGCTCGCACTGGTCGACGCAATCCGGGATGGACGTGTGCGAGAACGCAAGATGGCCGAGAAAGAACTTGTAGCGCGGCTTCGTTCAAAAGAGCATGATTCAAAGCAGAATGGCAAATCCTAATCTTGAGCTGCTCATCAGGGTTGCACGGCTAGTGCGCCCTATGCTTGATGATCTGGTATTTGTCGGAGGCTGTACCACTGCTCTCATGATTACCGACGCAGCGGCGGCCGAGATTCGCTCCACGTACGATGTGGATTCGATTGCGGAGATCAACTCATACGCCGAATACGCCGTGCTCTCAGAGCGTTTGCGACGATTGGGATTTGCCGAGACCAGAGCGAGGGAGCTCCCGTCTGCCGATGGGCCCAGGGCAAAATCCGCCTGGATGTGATGCCTACGGATGAGAGGATTCTTGGATTTTCTAACCGCTGGTATAAATTGGCCATGGAGAGCGCACAAAGGGTGCAGCTCGAAGACGGTCTGACAATTCGGGTTTTTACGGCGCCGCTTTTTCTGGGAACCAAGTTGGAAGCATTTAAAGGACGTGGGAAGAATGATTATTTTGCAAGTCACGATCTCGAAGACGTGATTGCGGTGATCGATGGACGGCCTTCTCTGTTGGTGGAGCTCCAGTCGGAGTCATCAGATCTGGGAGCCTATGTCGCCAGTGAAGTGGGCAATCTGCTTAAACAGCACGATTTTATTGATGCCTTGCCCGGCTATCTTTTGCCTGATCCCGCTAGTCAGGCACGGCTTGGAAGACTTTTAACGACACTCCAGACGATCACTAAGTTGGTAGGATGATCGGTCCGTGTTTCTCTTTCAACTCTATTTCGAACTGTTCTACGTTAATTATTGATCCGGTTATTGCGAGTATGATCCTTGAGGATCTCTTCGATGATGACAGGCCTTTCTCTCCCACTGATGTGCGCAGACTCCAAGTTGTCGGTGCTGAGCAATGCTCGCATTTGCCAATATCTCTTCGATAATCCCTAGTAACCGCATTTATGAGGTTTCTGACTCTGGGGGCCGATATATTTCTTGAATTCTTCAACGGTTCCGACAAATACGGCCATAAGACGCTCCGGAATAAGGGTAGGCAGCCTATTTTTGACATTTTAACGGTAACAGGATCACCGGATTATCTGGCCTTCTCCAGCAGATAAACACCATACGAGAGCAAAGCCAGCGGGGCTTCGAGCACGAGGAATGCCGCCCAGAAGCTGTTGTGCAGGTGAAGCAGGACTCTATTTTCCAGTCCGGCATAATCCTGGATCTTGGGAAGTTGCATGGCTTTGTGCAAGTCTTTTGAAACGATAAAGAACCAGTAGACCAGCAAGGAATATACCGCTAGCCAGAACAGGATCCTGCCGATCGCCCCAATTGCCTCGCTCACCCCGCTCAGGCCATAGGCGCTGCCGCTCAAAACCGCGTTCAGCACGATGACCAGACCGAGGTTCAGCCACAGGCCGCGGCTGGTGACAAAATAGAGGTAATAGCTATCGGCCTGGCCGGCCAATCTGAACCTTCCGTATGGTTTCTGCATGAGCTTTCTAAACAGTGGCGCGGCAAATATCAGCGCCAGGGAAAACACCACGGGCGTGCCGCAAGCTACCAGGGCAAAGGCGTCTCCACCAGCGCGGAGGTTTTGGACCTTGACCGCTGCATGGCGCTTGTATTCTTCCTGGGAATTCTTTGTCTCGTCGATCAGAGCATTCAGTTGCTGGATGGCTTCTTCCCTGGTCAGGTTGGTGGACGAGGCAACGGTAAAACCGGAGGTCTTGCGGGAGGTCTCAACTCGTCCCATTTCAAACTGCGCAGCATCAATCACTGCCTCATCCGTTTTCAGCTGTGATGCCAGTTCGTCCTGAACCCGCGCAATTCTGTCTGCATGCCTTCCTTCGTCTCTGGTTATCAGCCAACCGAATGCGGACAGAAAAAACGTCGCCAGCAAAAGGCCTTGCAGGGCGAACATGAGAGGCTGCTTCCAGCCCTGGATGCGGGCCAGTTCCGCGTATTGAACCAGATCAGGATTCTGAAGGACCAATTTGCGCTGGCGAAACAAGGCCTTTCCCGACAGCTTCGCCCACTCCTCTTTAAAGCGGTCAATAGGAGATTTAACCTCAATAAACTCGGCCTGGCCTTCGACTTCCATGTATGTTGTTGTGTTAACACAGGTAAGCACAGGGCCACAAGGTAGCTTTTGTTCAGGTGTCTTTTGTTCAAACATCCAATGCCGAGTTTGCATCTCGCAGTTCTTCCGGCTTATGGTTAAATCAGGTGCAGCGAAAATGACGAATGACCCTTCTGGCGGGGGAAATACAGCTTTCGGACGCCCGGGAATCCCGCCCACCTGGTCTACGAGTTCCAAGGACGGGGTGGGAACAGCCTATGCCACTTCGAGCCGCGTCTGGTTCAGCCTAGCCCGCGGAATCCTGACCGAAGCTTACTATCCCACGATTGATCACCCGCAGATCCGCGATGCCCAATTCCTGATTACTGATGGCGCGACTTTCTTTCATGAGGAGAAACGCGACCTGGCGACAGAGGTTGCGCGCCTGGAAGCGGAAACCCTTGGCTATCGCTGCACCAGCAAAGACCCAAAAGGACGTTACCAGCTCATTAAGGAAGTTATTTCCGATCCCCACCAAAGCTGCGTGCTGGTCAACACCCGATTCGTGGTTTCCGAAGCGTGGCGGGGCAAGCTGCAAATCTACTTCCTGCTGGCGCCGCACCTCGAGGTAGGAGGCTGGGGCAATTCAGCACGAAGAATTGACGTTGCCGGCCGACAGGTGCTGCTCGCCTGGAAAAGCAATACATATCTGGCACTGGGATCCTCCCACGGATTCCACCGCAGCTCTTGCGGGTTTGTTGGATTCAGCGACGGCTGGCAGGACTTGAACGACAACTTCAAAATGGATTGGGAGTTTGACCGGGCGGAGGATGGCAACATCGCCGTGATGGGCGAAATCGATCTTAGCCGCACAGAGGAGTTCACCGTGGGCATCGCGTTTGGCGATGGCTGGCACGCTGCCACATCCATCCTCACCCAATCGCTGGCCGTTCCTTTTGCGCAGCACCGCGCACGATTCATTGACCAGTGGAAACGAATCTGCGAAACCCTGGAACCGCTGGATAAGGCGAGTTTCGATGGTGGACACCTGTATCGAACCAGCCGCAATCTACTGCTGTCCCACGAAGACAAGACTTTTGCCGGCGCGTTTATTGCATCGGCCAGCATTCCCTGGGGCGACGCCATGGGAGATGAAGACCTGGGTGGCTATCACCTGGTCTGGACCCGCGACATGGTCAACAGCGCTCTGGCCCTGCTGGCTTGCGGGGACAAGGTCACACCTTTGCGGGCGCTGATCTATCTGGCCTGTTCGCAACAGTTGGATGGCGGCTTCCCGCAGAATTTCTGGGTCGATGGCACTCCGTACTGGAAAGGGGTCCAGCTCGATGAGGTGGCCTTCCCCATTATTCTGGCGTGGCGCCTGTGGCAGGCCGATGCCGTGCAAGACTTTGATCCTTACTCACTGGTCAAGCCCGCTGTCCGCTACCTGATAGAGCATGGCCCCATCACACAGCAGGAGCGCTGGGAAGAATGCAGTGGATTCTCACCTTCCACGCTGGCAGCCACCATTGCAGCGTTGATCTGCGCCGCGCATTTTGCCCGCTCTCGCGGCGACGAGCCGCTGGCGAAATTCGTTGAGGAACACGCCGACTTCGTGGAATCTCACATCGAGTCCTGGACCGTCACGACGCAGGGGTCGCTCGTCCCGGAGATCCAGCGCCACTACATTCGTATCCTGCCGGTCACATTGGGCGAGACTTCGCCAATCGAGGATCCAAATCTGGGCACCATCACCATCGCAAACACTCCTCCGGGCGCTCAGTGGCAGTTTCCGGCAAAAGAAATTGTGGATGCCGGTTTTCTGGAGCTTGTCCGCTATGGCATACGCAAGCCCGGCGATCCTCTGATAGAAGATTCGCTACGAGTTATAGATGCAGTGCTCAAGGTCACGACGCCCGGGGGCCCGTGCTGGCGGCGCTATAACCACGATGGCTACGGCCCACACACGGACGGAAAACCTTACACCGGCTGGGGCGAGGGACGCGCCTGGCCGCTCCTGGCCGGCGAGCGGGCACACTACGAACTCGCGGCGGGCAGAGATGTCCGCCCGCTGATTGCCGCGCTAGAGAATTTCTCTACCTCCAGCGGCATGTTGCCGGAGCAAATATGGGACCGGCCTGATATTCCCGACGCTTTTATGTATCTGGGCAAACCTTGCGGCGCAGCCATGCCCCTGATGTGGGCCCATGCTGAGTACATCAAGTTGCTGCGCTCCGTCAGGGACCAGCGAGTGTTCGATCGGATCGCACCGGTTGCCGACCGATACCTGGAGCATAAAGGACGCAAAGATCTGGAAGTCTGGAAATCCACGCGGCGCGTACGCGAAATAGCCGCCGGAAAAGTGTTGCGCATCCTGCTGGCAGGCGAGTTCGGGCTGCGTTGGTCGCTCGATGAAGGGCGAACAGGGCAGGAATCAGTTTCCACGGCGACCGGGCTGGGCCTGGGCTTTGTGGATATTCCCACGCAGAAACATCAAGGTGGCCGTGTGCAATTCAGCTTTACCAAAGCATCCGCCACGGACCTGGAGCAGCAGGTGTTTGAGGTAAAGATCGGGCGGGAAACAGCAACTGGCAAATAGCAGTTAGCAATTGGCCAAACCAACATCAAGAGCAAAACCCCTTAGAGCGGTTTAGGAAATATGTATCCGACAGGGCGCGGCTCCTTCGCGCCAGCGCTAAACTGCATATATTGCCGGAGCTTTCCGTGGGCTTGAAAGCCCACTTCCCCGAACTAAAGTTCGGGGCTTCCACCGGTTCGATGGATACACTATTTCTTAAACGGCCATAGCGAATCATCGGATCACAGTGATCACCCGATTCTTACCGGCTAGTTATCCATGCCGGCGAGCTGGTGATATTGAATGGAGAACCAACGACGTTCTTGAGGGTGCCATTCGAGAGGGAAAAAGCCGTAATGTCATTTGAACCGCTATCCGCAACGTAGACAAACCTGTTGGTCGAATCTATTGTGACAAAGACCGGAGTGGTCCCGGTAGCGAAAGGCGAGCCGGTGGTCTGGCTCAGAGCTCCTGTACCGGTATTGATAGAGTACGCCGAGACACTGTTAGAACCCTGATTGGCCGCCACCAGCAAAACCCCGGTGGAATCGACGGAGAGCGACACTGGCCTGGTTCCTGCGGCAAAGGGCGAACCGCTGATGGGAGCAGGCGCTCCTGTATTCGCATCCAGAGTAAATGCCAGGACCTGATTTGCCGTGGGGGCGGCAACATAGAGAAATTTTGCCTGAGGATCAACCGCGACAAAGGCGGGAGCAGTCCCGAGCGCAAACGGTGAACTTTGCATGGGTGAGAGGGCACCGGTGGAGCTGATCACAAATCCTGCCACTGTCCCCTGGGCCGAATCGGCAATGTAGAGAAACTTCGAATTAGCGGTAACAGCAATGGAGACGGGAACAGAGACGGCGCCCGCAGGTGTCTGGAAGGGCGATCCGTTGATGGCCGTCAGGTTTCCACTGGTTCCATCAACCGTAAAGGCGAAGATACTGGCCTGAACCTGACCGGGATTACCGGGAACCGCAGTGGCCGTCTGAATCAATACATAAAGAAACTGGCCGTTAGGGTTCATAGCCATGGCGATTGGACTGCCAGTTACCGCGAATGGGCCTAGAACGTTGCCGGTGGTTGGGTCTTTGGAGGTTGTGAGCGCGCCTTTGCCGCTATCACGGGCAAAAAGGCTGATATTCTGGCCATTGAAATTGGCGACATAGGCAAATTGTCCGGAAGGATGCACCACAACCGAAACCGGCGTCGAATCTGTGCTGAAGCCAGTGGTAAGGGCGGTGATTGCGCCCGACGGCGACTGCTTGAAACCAAGCACTGAGTTTGTTCCTGGCCCTACGACATAGAGAAAGCGACCCGATCCAGCCCCACAACCAATCGTCCCCAGCATGAGCGCCAGGATTCCGGCCAGGCTATAAACTTTCATCAACAACCCTCCTTGTATTTTTCGTCGCCGCGATGCGGAAATGACCGCGCCAATTCCGAGCTGCTTCTATTATGCCGCATAGCCTTGAAAAATACCGGAGGACCATGCAGTTCACAGCAAAAGTTTTGTAAATTTCCGCGCACGCTCTCTGAATGATATCAACGCACAACGAAGCGCGCAGGCGCAACTGTGGCATGGGCCTCCGGATTGTAGTAGTCGTAAAGGACGGAGGGCGCAGCAGCCGCCTTCATGGCAAACCGCGGCTTAAAGCTGAAATCAAAGTTGCTCCCACCCGCTCTAGGCCATATATAGAAGACAACGCGATCCGGCAACACGTCATACTGAGAGATCGCGGAGCCGTCTTTATCCAGGGCCTGCTGGAGCGATTCACGATCCACGTCAACGCCGGGTGGCAAACCAACCTCGGCCAGCATCATTCCATAACCTGCAAAGCCGATTCGTTCCGCCTCAACCTTACACTGAATGCTCTTACCTGTCTGCGATTGCGTGTGATCGAAGGTCACGTTCAAGCGCAACGCCCGGCTCTCCCCAAGCCTGGAGGCAGAGTTATTCGTGGCTTCCGAGTCCACCCAGGGAATGAAGTGGGTGGAGATAACCTGCGCCTGGAGGGGAGAACTATCTTTTTGGCGGACAATCTCAATTCTGTTGGCGCCGGGCGCAAGCAGGCTGGAAATATCTGCCATGATCGGTCCGGAAAGCTGGTTTGAAGGGGGCAGATGAAGTTGCGGACCTGGTTTTCCATTCACCAGAATTTCTGCTACGCCGCTCTGTGCTGACCCTTTGTCTTCGACCTCCGGCATCGCGTCGATGATAGCTCTCAAGACATTCACAGAGGCATGGGTCGAGTACCAGACTCCGTAACGGTCTTTATGGGCAAGCAGATACAGTAACCCGCGGTTGACGAGGTTTACGTCCTGGCTGTCATGGGTGGTTTGCGCGACGCGAGCCAGCGCCTGGACGACCAGGCCGGTGGTCTCGATGCGTCCGGCAAATCCCCAACTATAGAAGGGAGTGATGTTGGCCTCAAGGGTCCAATAGCTCCCGGTTCCTTCGTTGTGCGCCAGCTCCGCCAGGATTTTGCGGGTCCTGGCAATCTCTTCGCTGCGTCCGCTGTTGGCTGCGGCTCGCGCATACTGTCCAGCCAGATACGGATCTTTCCACTCGGAGATACGCGCCTGGAGGTAATTCAGGGCTTTGGCTACCGCCGGATCAGCTGTGGCCTTATCTTCAGGACCTTTGGGTATAGCACCGAGCGAACCAGCGATAAGCGCCGTCAGGTTCGCGTTGGGTGAAGACTTTCCATCATAGGATCGGGAGGACCATGATCCCTCAGCGTTCTGGCCCGCCACAATGAAGTTGTGTGCCGCTGCCACCATGTGCTGGTCCACATCAATCAATGCTGAAGCTTGAGTAAGAAAATCCAGGATATAGGCAGTAAGGGCGAGATCTGGCTCTCCGTGTGACCAATAGGGGAACCCGCCATTCGAGTTCTGCAAGCTGAGGAGTTGCTGATACGCGTCATTTAAGTACTTGTGCGCTTCCTTTGCCAACTGGGAATTCGGATTTCCGGGCTGCCTGGGGTCGTCCTGGCCGCCTTTGCGTAGCACCTGCAATGCCAGCAGACTGCCAAAGGCAATGGAGGTAACCTGCTCACCGCACCCCGCAGGACGGGCCACCAGGCCGCGAACAGAATCCAGTACATGTGCGGCCAGATTGGGATAGATCTTCAATTCCGTATCAATCGAGCCCAGGATTGCACTTTGCGGAATTGATAAATCGAGGCTGCTTCGCTCTCCGGCGATTACCTGTGCCACCGTCTGAGTTACCTCTTCTCCATCGGGATGGACGTTCACAGTATGTTCAACCGCATCACCCGTATCGCGGTTCGCTGCGGTCACGCGGTCCTTGCCCTCGCGAACGCTATGATCTGCACTGATGAGAAAATGAGCCGCCGTGTCCTCACCTCTCGGCACGGAGACGCTCTGCTGTGACGCGCTTAGTATGGAAAACCATGAGGCATGCTCCAGCTTTACTTCAACCTGCTGTGGCTTATTCATGTAATTCCGCAGCAGGACGGGCAATTCAATCTGATCACCTTGAGTAAGGATTTTCGGCGGCTCATGGTCCACGAAAAATGGCTGGAATGTCCGCAGCTCTTTCTCGGCAATCCCCAACTGGCCATCCGTGGTGGATGCAATCACAGACATCTTCCAACTAGTAATGTTGTCCGCCATGACAAACCTGAGTTCCGCCTTGCCGGACGAATCGGTAACCAATTCAGGCCGCCACACCAGGGTTTCAGGAAAATATTTGCGCAAGCGTGGGGTGAACACCTGCTGTTGAGCCTCAATCCTGGCGCTGGAGCTTTCCGCAACCGTTTTCGACACCATCGCACTTGTGGTCTGAACCGTTGGCGCCGCCGCTGTAACTTCCACTGTCTCTGAAGCCTCACCCACGCCCAACGTGACATCCACCCTTGTAAGATTGGATGAGGTGACTGGGACAAGACGAATGATGTTCACCCTGAATCCGGGGGATTGTACCTCGACCCGGTATCTGCCAGCGGGCAGATTCCGGAGGAGGTAAGCGCCAGTCTGGTCCGATGTAGCTACGAATTGCGCACTATTCAATTCATCTGTGGCACTTACGCGGGCCGCTGGTATAACGGCACCCATAGGATCGGTAATAGTTCCGGAAATCGCGCCGGATGATCCGTTCAAAGGAACTTGCGCAGTCTCTCCCGGCTCCAGGTCTCTGCTGCTCTGCTCGGCCACAAGCTGGCTGAAACCAGCCACTTCAAATCTGCGGGCAGGGTCATTGTCGGGTCCATAGCTGAAGACGTAAACCCAAGCCAGTTGCTGGGTCACCGGAACCAGTTTAGTGGTTCGGCCCTCGTCATACACGCTGATGTCAATGTGATTCGCATAGCGGTTGGTCCGGCTAAACTGGAAGCGATAGGGATTTCCCCAGGGGTCAAGAAGCGCAGCGGCAGTGATCCCAGCGGATTCCAGAACAGGACGCAATTCCTCCTCATTGGATGGGAAACGTGTATTTGAGAAGAAGTATTCGGCCAGAGCGCGGTCAATCTCTCGCGACTCTTGCTGGAAATAGCGGACCGAGGATTGCCAGACAACCAATCCATTGGAGCGGCGATTGGGATGCAATGGATCAACCGGACCCCGGCTCAAGACATTGGTCCGATACCGTGGTCCATCAATCTCAAAGATGAACGCATACGGCTGCCCCCACGGGTCGCGGAGGGCATCCAGGTCGATTCCGCGGCTCTCAAGTTGTGCCCGCAACGTGGCGAGGTCGCGGATGTATTTCCCGGTGCTCCGCGCGTAATCGGCGGCAACCTTATCCATCACATTGCCAATAGGCTCAAAAAACGGCCAGGCAAAGCTTTTGGCGGTGAACTGCTCTTCGGTTCCTGGCTTCATGCCCGGACCGCCGCTCAAAATCTCCAACACCGCATTGCGGGCGGAGATGGAGAAGCCTATGTGGTAGGGCATGCCCCACGGGTCGCGAAGCTTGTCGAAGTCAATATGGTGATGCGCAAGGAGCGTGCGAAGCTCTTCCGCAGTGGCTGGATAAGCGTGCGTTACGGAGTAGTTTTGTTTCAGGGTTTGCTCAACATCAGCCAAGCTGCGATCGATGATCATTCGAAATACATCCAAAGGATTCTTTTCGTAGTCGTAGTCATGCTGGAGGGCCATCCGCCACTCTTCCCGGTCATCCCTGCCCGCCAGTATGGCCTCGGCAAGCAGCTCCATCTCCGGAGCGACCAGCCCGGTGAGCTTTTGGCTCAAGAGTTGGCGGTAGGTAAAACCTCCGATGGCAGGATATTGGTCCCACTCATAGTTGGAGAAATAGAATCCATAAGAACCGAACTCCTGATCGGACCGGACGCGTTCCGCTACGGCCATGTCATATACCAGGATTCCCAGCGCGCTTTGCGCCGGGCGGCCTTCGGGAGAAAACACACGGAACTGCGCCAGGGCGGATTCACCCGGTTTATACGTTGTGTGGGCAAAGTGCACTCCCAAATCCAGGTCTTGCGGCTCCGGAAACAGCACTTCCGCCCCTGCTGAAAGATTCTTTTCCAGGTGCTTCCGGTCGTGGACCATGTTGTACGCAACCAGATAGAGGTTGCTGCGAAACTCGGGGTCATAAGGAAACTCCACCTGAGCGTGGCCGTGGCGAAGTTCCACACGCCTGGAGCCAAACACGCGTTCATGTCCCAGCAGATCAACAAACACCGTTTGATCGGGCGCGGATGAATCAATCTCAGCGATGATGCTTTCACCCGCTTGCAACAGTCTTTTCAGCGGTTTCACATGAAAATATGGGCCGTCCTCCATCCACATCTGCTCGCCGTGAACTCCATGCCCTCCGCGCCGGTCATGCGCTTCAATCAGCAGCCGGATCTGCGAATAAGAAGAAGAGGATGTGCCCCCAAAGAACTCTTGCGACAATGGACTTGCGTGCAGGTGCGCAACACCATAACGGCTGGTGCGAAGATGGGCAATGTGCAGCCGGTCGGATTCTTCAGGCACTGCCGGAAAGTCGCCGTTGTCTGAAGGCTTGATGGCGCTAACGTCCACATCAACGGCTGCCGGTGTTCCATCAGGAAAAGCAGCGGTCAAATACATGTCGAGCGGTGCGTTGGCCACGCGTGGCGGATTGATTACGTAGAGATGGATCGACTCCTTACTCAGGCGCACCGTAAGGCTCTTTTGCTCGGTGCGATTGGTGGAGAGATCCGTAACGTAGGCGGCAAAGCGTATGTCCCGATAGCGCTCATAGTCGTTGTTGCTGAGGTCTTCAAAATCATCCTTAAGGTCCAGGGTCGAAGTGAACTTGCCGGAACTATCAAGCCCACCGCGCTGAAGATCCCTTTCATCGCTTTCCTGTTTTTTGGTACGCGGACTCCATTGGCGGCCATTGGCGCGCACAATACGGACTGTCCCTCTTCTTACCGGCTGTCCAAACAGATAACTGGCCGTCACGTCCAGGTGCAACAGCTGCCCCGGCAGGTAGTAAGGCTTGTCGGCTACAGGATTGACAGTAAACTCCGGCAGCTCATAGCGGCTGATGCGGACCTCCGACGTCGCTCTCGCCGTTCTTTGCCGGTCCATTTCAACCTGGACCAGATAGCTTCCTGATCTGAGCTTTGCTGGTATCTCCCAGTCGACAGCGGCAATACCGTAAGCAGAGGTGGTTGCCTGCTCTTGAAAGCCGGCTTCGCCGTCTTCATCCGCAACTGAGAACGTGACCTCCTGGTTCGCGGCTACGCGATTGGCGCCGGCGAGCGCCATCACCCGCATGTGCAGGACCTGTCCGGGCTGATAGATCGGTTTGTCAGTGGAGAGCCTCAATACGGGGCGGTCTTGCAGTTCCAGGTCGAGTGATTGCGAAGTGGTCCAGAAACCTCGCCGGGCCGTGACCTCAACGCTCGCTTCAGGATCCACATCAGGCGCAAGCTTCAGGCTGAGCAACGAGTAACCCTGGCCATCTGTCCTGGCCGGGTAGAGAGAGATGGGCTTGGAGTCTTCACTGGAATTCTCGAGTCGCGCCTCCACCACCACGCCAGGTAAGCCTTTACCGGTACGAACATCTTCAACCCGGACCCGTACGCGAAAGGTGGAACCTGGCGCCGGATGGCGAAGACTGACGGCTTCAATGCGCATCAGATCCGACATGATCCGTCCCAACTGGATAATTCCCGCCGGCCCGAGAGAAGCATCGCCGTCGCCAGAACTGATCTGATAGCGCAGCCGCAGCCAATAGAGATCAAAGCCAGGGGGCGTGGCGATTGTCCAGGGAACGTTGAGAACACGGCTGCCCGGAGCCACAGAAGTCTTGAGTTCCATGCTTCCCAGGACCTTGTCGTCCTCTCGCAGCAGTTCCAGTTTTATCTGCGCGTTGAGTACGCGCGGAGCATCGCTATGCAGTGGCAGCTCAATCCGGGCCAGCGGCTCCAGCGTGAGTCGTATCTTTTCCTCTTCGATCGTGAGAGCAGGCAGATCATTGCCCGCCTGTGAGCACAACAGAGGAACTGAAAACACAAACAGAACCCACACCCAGAAAAGGCGTGCACGCATGACTCCCCCCTCTTACCAGCCAATCCAGTGAAGCGGCTTACTATTAGAACGGCAGTTTGGGCAGGAACTTGCGGGAAAAGGAGTCAAGGAATGAGCAACTGCTATTAAGACTTAAGGAGATGCGCATGTACTAAATTGCGGATGTTGGATGAGCCGAATGCTTTGTCAAAACCGTCCGCTTCAACTCCCGGGTATGTTCGTGAGGTGACCTCATCTGGCGGTACTCCCACACTCATTGTGTCTTTGAAACACAATGAGTGTACGTTCCTATCGCATTGATAGTAAATGGGATAAATGGCTATCTGCTCGACCAAACCTATCGCCCGCCAGGCGGGGAATACGGGTCACAGGAACATCAACAGCAAACCGAACGCCCCAAAACTCTTTAGCCGCGCAAAACTAAGGCGAATGAAATCCAAAAACTCATCGCTGATCTGTTCCCCTGGTCTTTTCTTACTGCATATCTTCTTACTGCATATCGAACTGTTCCGGGTGCAGGAGCGGATCGGACTTCACCAGGATGGTTTGCTTGGTGAGCTCTTCCATCTCCTGCAGCCAGTGCGCGTTGCCGGCTTTGAGCGCTTTGGCTACCTCAGGATTTACGCGCAGCATGATGTCGTGATCAAAATGCCGCGCCATCTTGCGCATCTCCACATAGATTTCATTGCACACCGTGGCAACCGACTTGATCATTCCCGTACCGGTACAAATCGGGCACTGCTGTCCCAGGGTGCGCTCCAAAGACTGCTTGACCCGTTTGCGCGTAATGGCAACCAGGCCAAAGTCATTGAACTGAAGCACCTTGGAGGGCGCGCGATCGCTCTTGAGCGCGTCTTCCAGCGCCTGCATCACGCGGTGGCGGTTCTTGCGCTCGTCCATATCAATGAAATCGATCACTATGATTCCGCCGAGGTCGCGCAGCCGGATCTGGCGCACGATCTCCCGAATGGCGTCAATGTTGGTCTTGACGATGGTATCTTCCAGCCTGGCGGTCTTGCCCACGTACTTGCCGGTATTCACGTCAATGGCCACCAGGGCTTCGGTCTGGTTGATCACAATGTATCCACCGCTCTTCAACCACACTTTCGACTTGAGCGCTTTGTTGATTTCATCGGAGATGTTGAATTGCTCGAACAGCGGGGTCTCTTTGGTATAGAGCTTCACCCGCTTCACCAGGGAAGGCTGGAAGCGGCTCACAAAACGCAGAATGCGCTCGTACTCCTGCTCGGTATCAACCCAGATGGAAGAGAAGTTGATGGTGACCTGGTCGCGCAGAATGCGCTCTACCAGATTCAGATCGTGATAAATCAGCGCGGGAGCCTTTGACTGCTCCGCTCGCCCGCGGATTTCATTCCAGAGATTGATCAGGAAGCGAATATCGGCACGCAAATCATCTTCATTGGCCCCGGACGCGGCCGTGCGCACAATGAATCCGCCATGCGCTTCGCCTCGTTCGCTCAGAACAATCCGCTTCAGACGATGGCGCTCTTCTTCCGAAGCAATTTTGCGGGAGACACCGGTATGGTGGACCGTGGGCATGTACACCAGGAACCTCCCGGGCAAGGCAATATGGCTGGTAATCCGCGCGCCCTTTTTCGCGATCGGCTCCTTGGCAATCTGCACCAGAATTTCCTGACCTTCCTTCAACAGATCAGAGATGGCCGGGAACGTGCGCTGCACGTGGGGGCGAGGACGGCCGCGCATGCGGCGTCCAACCCTGCGGTTGGGGCGACGGTCGGGCCTGCGGTCCGTCCGCTGCTGGTATCCTGCAGTGGAACCGGGAGCACGCGCCTCAGCGCGAGCGCCTTCCAGATCTTCGGCTCCTTCCGCTAATTCCGCGCCTTCGCCCTCGCCGTTTTCTTCATCCCCTTCTTCCTCTTGTAGCTCTTCACCTTCTTCGCCCACCTCCAGACCTTCTGCTTCATACTGGCCCGTGGCGCGTTCATTTACGTGCGCGTCACGAACGGCCTCCGTAATGTCACTGCCCAGCGGAACCATCTGGTCATCGGCCGGCGCCAGTTCCTCTTCTTCCAGTTCTTCAAACTCGGCCAGATCGAGGAACTCATCGTCGAACTCCGGCAGCTCGCTTTCTTCCTCTTCAATTACTTCTTCCTCGATTACCCCGCCCACAACCACGTAGGGACTCGCGTCAGGCACCGGGCCCGCGTCAGGTTCTGCTATTTCCGCCAGCGGCGCAGCTTCCACAACTTCCTGTTGTTCAGGAATGGCAAGAGATTCGTCCCCGCTTACAGCGACAGCATGCATAGACTCAGCCTGCTGATTTTCTTCCTGTTCGTCTTCTTCTACTTCTACAGCAAGACTGGCTTTCACTTCGTCTTCGTCTTCGTCTTTGTCTTGCAGCGGATGGGTTTGGACGAAATCGGCCACGGCAGCTACTGCTGCTACCTGAGCGTGATGTTCTTCCGTCTTGATTTCCCGCGGTGCGAAGGCTTCAGCTTCATGGGAGGCAGCGTGCGGTGTTTCATGGTGTTGCGCGACTTCCACCGCAGTTTCAACGGGCGCAGGCGCAGAAGCCCGGCCGTGCCGGTACTTGGAAAGCGACTCGCCCGGCAACACCATGGAGCCAGGTGAAAACTGGGAGGAATCAACGGAATACTCAGTGGAAGGCTTGACCCTGTACTGAGGCGCAGGCGGGGCCTGAGTTCGAGCCGAAGCCGGCGCCGGAGAGTGCGGCTGATACTTGGAGATGGACTCACCCGGCAACACCATAGCCTGATGTCCTGAAGGTTGGTGGCCAGAAGGTGCTTCCGTCCTGGGCTCGTGGACGGGTTCGGCCGAACGCTGTTCACGGCCATGTTCACTTGGCCGCTGGGCATTTTCTGACGACCGCTGGACGTATTCGGACGGACGCTGGGCATTTTCTACCGACCGCTGGTCACGGTCGGAGTGTTCGCCGCGTTCCGGGAAACGATCACGGCCTCGCCCACGACGGCGGCGTCCCTTCCATCGGCGCGCGCCCTCGCGCTCCGGATCGTCACCACCGGCGTCATTTTCAACCGCTGCTTCAGCCGCAGCAGGCCCGCCGCCCTCGATTCCTGCCACAGCTGGAAACACTTCCTGGGCTTCGATTGGATGCTGGTGAAATTCGGCACGTGCTTCCGGCGCTTCCACTTCCGCAGCAACACGCGAGGTTACCTGCTCCAGCACGTCCGCATCTTCATCTTCGTCCAGGAGGAAGTCGGAAACATAGAGAAAAGCGTCGCGCTCGAGCCCGACGTTGACGAAGGCGGACTGCATTCCCGGCAACACACGGGTGACCCGGCCTTTATAGATGGAACCTGCAAGCGTGTATTCGTTTTCACGCTCAAAATAAACTTCAGTTAACTGGTCTTCTTCGACAATGGCTACTTTGGTCTCACTCGGGGTGGAAGAGACAAACAATTCCTTTGACATGGATTCTCCGGTCTTGCCGGCACTGGAGAAAGGAGCGGGATTCAGAGCGTCAGCCGGGGTACACTCGGGCGGACCCGGCCTGGACCTGGGGTGCTGAGAAATTCAATTTCGTTTTTACGCAGAAAAAATACACTAGCCTCCGGGAGGATTCTCCCGGCTCTTGGAATCTGCCTATTACCTGTTTGAAAAATCTTGGCACCTTCGCACAACCGGGTTTGTGGCCACTCAGCAGGGCACCAGACATGCACTATTTTTGCGCGCGCTGGGCAGAGTTGCGGGGCCGTTACCCGCCCGGAAATGCTCTCTCTGAATACTTGCTCCGGCACTCTCCTTGATGGCCGGCTGCCCTAGTTAACCGTCAGGGCGCAACGTTAATCTTTGATCTTCTAATTCTGAATCTTTTTCAACTGCGCGTTGAAGCGCCAATTCCCACAATACTTTAGTTTACGAAGCGGCGCATGCGGATGTTCATAACAATTCCCAGCGCCAGAAACGTAAACAACAATGATGAGCCGCCATAGCTCATCAACGGTAAAGGGATTCCGGTGACCGGCATAAACCCGACCACCATGCCGGCGTTCACCAGGATGTGAAACAGGAGTACTGCCACCACACCCATCACCACAAAGCCTCCAGCGCGGTCGGGCGCTGCTTGAGCATTGTGGATCAGACGCACCAGCACCATAAAGTATAGCAGCAGTAGAGCAATTGCGCCGACAAACCCGTGCTCCTCGGCCCACGCGGCGAGGATAAAGTCAGTATGCGGTTCGGGCAGAAATGAGCCCTGGGTCTGTGTTCCCTTGCGTATTCCCTTGCCCCAAACACCTCCGGAACCCACGGCAATTTTGGATTGCTCAAGTTGATACCCCTTGTTCTGGGAATCTGCGTCGGGATGAAGAAACGTGGTAAGACGCTCCCTCTGATAGGGTTTGAGCCCGACTTTCCAGACGGCGGGCATCAGAACTCCGACCACGATCAGGATCACGGCCGCGTGCCGGAACTGAATTCCCCCAAGAAATAGCGCCATGATGGCCACGGGAACATAAGTCAAAGCCGTGCCCAGATCAGGCTGCTTGAGTACCAGCAGCATGGGAACGGCGGCGATCAGTCCGGCCTTGGCGATATCGGAGAGCGAAGCCCGCTCATGCGCCTCACTGAAATATTTTGCCAGCACCAGGATCAGCACGAGCTTGACCCACTCCGAAGGCTGAAAGTGCTGGCCTCCGGGCAGTTGAATCCAGCGGCGCGCGCCCAGATATTTCTTGCCGAGGAAAGAGACGGCCAGAAGCGAGATCACGGCCGCCAGGTAGAGCCAATGGGAGTTTTCCAGCAGGACCTGATAGTTAATCAGGCTGACCAGGAACATCAGGCCCATGCCGGCGACGATCCAATAAACCTGCCGTATATGGGCGCCGGCAAATTTTGTGCCGTAGGTAGTGGAGTAAACCTCCACCACGCTGCACGCGCAGATAATCAGGACAAAACTGAGCAGCACCCAATCAAAATCACGGAAAGAAATCATCCGTCGCATTACTGCCCACCAGGAAGAATGGCAGCCAGGGCCCGCGACGATTGCCTCGAGGCCATTTTGCCAGCTGTGCCCATCTTAATGCGCATGGTTCCACCTTGCAGATGATCGGCGGCGGCATTCTCAGCATCGAGTTGCCCCGGGCGGTCATGATCGCGATCTGGATCGGCGGTGTTCCAAACGGCGGCCATGGGCACGGAACCGGGATCACCCTTGTCACTGAACAACATGGGATTGTTGTGGACGCGGCGCTGCTTCTCGACGAAAGCCTTGATGACTTTGGAGGCAAGCTGGGCCGCTATGGGGCCGTGTTCGCCCTGTTCAATCAACAGGGCCACCACAATCTCCGGGTTGCGGCGCGGCGTTACACCCACGAACCAGCCGTTATCTTTGAAGATGCTGTTAGCGCCGGCTTTGCTCTTGCGGAACGCATTGCTGACCACCTGGGCACTGCCGGTTTTTCCGGCGAAATCCACACCTTGAAGATGAGCGGCGAAGGCCGTGCCGATGGGGCTTACAACTCCACCCATGGCGTCCGTAATGGTGATCCAGTTCTGCGGATCAATGGGCAGATGCGTCACAGCCGGCGTACCGTCATCTGAAGCACTCTTGTAGTCTGGAGGCAGTTGGCCGGGCGCGACCACATGCGGACGCACAAGCGTCCCGCCGGTGGTGATGGCGGCAATGGCGTGCGCGAGTTGGATGGGAGTCACGGCGACTGCGCCTTGTCCGATTCCAACTGAAATGACCTCTCCCGCATACCACTTCTGGTGGTAGTTCCTGATTTTCCATTCCTCTGACGGCATTACACCGCTGACTTCGTTCGGCAAATCGATGCCGGTCTTCTTGCCCAAGCCCAGCATCATCGCCCACTTTGCAATCTTCTCGATGCCCAGGCGCTCAGCCAGGGTGTAGAAAAATGTGTCGCAAGACTGGTAGATTCCTTTGGAGATATCCACGGTACCGTGGGATCTGTGTACGTCCGAAATCCAGCATTTAAAGTAGCGACCATAAAAAGTTCCACCGCCGGGACAATTCACCCTCAGCTTCTGGGCAATCCCTTCCTGCAAGCCGGCCACGGACATGATGATTTTGAAGGTGGAACCGGGCGCAAGCTGCGCCTGTATGGCTTTGTTCATCAGCGGGTGGGCCGGATCGGTCACCAACCTGTTCCATTCCTCGCGTGAGACGCGCACAGCAAAATCGTTTGGATCAAAAATGGGGCGGCTAACCATGGCCAGAATCTCGCCGGTGCGCGGGTCCATGGCCACCACAGCTCCATTCCGGCCTTCCAATGCCTGCTCCGCCGCAATCTGGATATCCAGATCAATGGTGAGCTTGAGCGACTTGCCTACAACGGCCGGTTCAGTGCTCTGCCGTCCGACTTCTTTTCCTTTGCTATCCACCAGGACGCGGCGGGAGCCGTTCTTGCCCATAAGAAGGTCGTTGTATTGGAATTCGATTCCCGACTGGCCCACAATGTCACCGCGCTCGTACTGGTCATACTTATCGGAATTGAGCATATCTTCACTCACCTCGCCGACATAGCCGATGAGGTGGGCCATAAAGCCATCTTTGGGATACAGCCGGCGGTGGACCATGAGAGTTTCGAGTTCGGGATACTCATCCTTATGCGATTCAATGAAGGCGCGCTCGTCGGGAGTGATGTCGTCCTTGATGATGATGGGCTCAAAGGCCGCCTTGTGGGCAAGCTGATACTTGCGGACCTTTTGACGAATCTCCTCCGCCGGAATGTGCAGGCCTTCGGCAATCTTTTCCGAGTCAGCGTTGAGGTCGCGCAACTGATCGCGCAACAGCAGCGCGGAAAACGAAGGATAGTTGTCCACGATGACGTTGCCGTCGCGGTCCAGGATCTTTCCCCGGGGCGCGAGAATCGGCACGCTGCGGACGCGGTTCTGCTGCGCCCGCACTTCGTATTCATCGCTCTTGCGAATTTGCAGGCTCCATAGCCCGTACGACAACACCAGAAACACCGCCAGCGTGACGTACTGAACCACGGTCAATTTGGACTGCGGAAGTTTTTCGTTACGGCCGAGCATGATTGCCTGGATTGGATTTGTGCCAGAGGAATCCTGCACTTAGAGTACAACATTTTTGCCCGTTGGAGGCTAGGACAAAGGCCTGAAGGAGGTTACTGAAGGGTTACGAGAATTGTGTAATCGGGTAATTTGGCGATTGGGTAATTCAAAGTCAGAGGCATCGACGCAAAGGCACGGGAATTTCGTTCCGGCTGAGATGACTGCCTGCACGAACGCTTTTTGCGGATTCATTTACTCTTTTGCGAAGCACGCCACTGCTTGAAGTCATCCAAGAATTCATCCTCCGAAAGACCCATTGCAGCAATCTTCTGATCAAGGCAAGCGGCGGCCCGATCAAATTCGGCCCATTCCTCTTGTGTCCGCCGGGCAGGAGCGTGAAGATAGAAGCCGACCGTTTCCCCGTGACGCGTGATGGCTACAGGAGCGCGGCTCTCCAGAAAAGTCGCCAGGTTTTCCCGAAACTCGCGAATACCCACTTTTTCCATACAACCTCATTGTGTACACATATGTACTTATTTTAACAGAAGGTGCGGGCGGACCATCCTTGCATATATCATTGATGATCCGAGGCTTAAGAGGCAGGGTTAATTTATGACTATCGAACTAAACCCCGAACAGGAACGGATCATCCAGGAAGAAATCCAGAGCGGCCACTTTCGCACTGCCCATGAGGTCCTCAGTCATGCGTTGGCTGCATTGCGCGAGAAAAACTCTTGCCCTGAGTCTGAGCCGAAGAAACGTCGCAAGAACTTCGCGCAGTTCCTCATGGAATCCCCTCTAGCCGGTTCTGGATTAGACTTGGAAAGAGATAGAGACCGAGGCCGCGATATCGAGCTATGAATGGTTTTTTGCTCGATACGAATGTGCTCTCAGAGTTTGTCCGGCCAGACAACAAACCCGATTACCGCGTTCAGCAATGGCTTGAGTCAGCTGATCCGGATTCCCTCTACTCCAATGTCCTGACCTTCGGCGAGATCAGGAGAGGGATCGAAAAACTTCCGCTGAGCAAACGGCGCACCCATCTGGAAACCTGGCTGGAGAAAGATTTGCACGAATGGTTCGAGAATCGCCTTCTGGTGATTGATGAAGCCATTGCCAATCGCTGGGGAGTGCTTGCTGCCGCAGCTCGGCGAAAGGGAACACCCCTGGCAATCATTGACGGCCTCTTATCAGCGACGGCATTGGAGCACACGCTCACGGTCGTTACCCGAAATAGCACGGACTTCGTTAATGCGGGGGTGCCGATTCTCGACCCGTGGCGGATATAGGGATTGACATGGTTTGCTCGTACCAACGAACTCCCAGTTAGGGCAGCTGTTTGACGCATCCAGCAAGGAGAAACCCGGGTCGGAAATATTTGTCGACCCACAGACGCATGCCGCGGTCAGCCGCTCGGGACACTTGAGTGGGAGGTCATTTACGACGATCACGATAATTGGACGGAACGACGGCTCTGGTTCACGCCCGCCGACGGAAGTCCTCGTATCTTGACAAGGATAATTCGACAAGACATCACTTATCGGTAGAAGGCCGGTATTCGTTGCTTCAGTAAGGATCACTCCCGCTCAGGCCCGCAGCTTGAGCTTGTCCAGCGCCACAAAGAGCACTACGGCCAGCAGGCCGTTGGCAATTGCTGCCACCAGGGTATGGCCCCAAATCCACGACTCCCTGGTGCCCACCAGCAGGACATCTATGACGGTTCGGATAACCTGGTGCAGGAGATAAAAACCGAAGGTCATGATGAAGCGCGAGCCGGGGTTTTCAACATCCAGCCTCACGCCCAAGGACGAAGCCAGAAACCCGATGATGGTTTTGGCAATCCCGTTCAGTCCAATGTAGTGGTGGCCAAATGCATCCTGGACGGTACCGATGAGAGCACCGGTAATCAAACCCGGGATAGGACGGCGGCGGGCAACGGCAAAGTAGATGGTGACCAGCAAGGGCAGATCGAAAACCATGAGAAACCGCAGCCGGATAGGGAAAAACACCTGGATAAAGATGGCCAGGAGCGGAATGCCCACGGAGACAGCCCAACTAAATTTGTGGACTTCAATCTCTTCCCGCGACGTATAGGAAACAGCCACGCTCATTGAGGCGGATTCTCCGTCTTCTTTTTGTCTGACGGCGGCTTTTCAGGTGTGCTATCGGCGCCCGGTGGCGCGGCCGGCTTTTTGGGTTTGACTTTGGCGGCGGGAGCACCGCCATTCGGAGAATTCAATGCAGGGGTGGCATTTGCGCCTGCTGGGATCTTCTTCCCTTTGTCTTTGTCCAGAGCGGCTTCCGGTTTCTTTTTCTCGTCGTTTTTATTTTCACCCAGGTTCTTTTCACCCGGCTTCTTTTCGCCGGGCTGTTCGCCGGAGACGACCGGCCCGCCCGTTCCGGTGGCGCCCGGCTTCTGCTGATCGAGCTTTTGTTGATCAGACTTCTGTTGGTCAGACTTCGGCACTGTGGGCAGACGCTGGGCCAGAATGTCCGCAGCGCGTGACCGGCCCTCATTTTCAGCCGCTGATGGGAGCTGTTCCGCCATCTTCGTAACTACCAGAACTTCTTCCAGGCGGTTCAGGTCGGCTGCCGGCTTGATTTTAATGGTCAGGAAGGTGCCGGTTTCGCGGTCTGGCGCGACGCTGATCACCGTCCCTACGGGCAGGCCTTTGGGAAAAATACGGTCTCCTCCGCTGGCGATAACCTGGTCGCCTACGTCAACGGTTTGATCGGCCATCACGTCATCCACCAGCAATTCGCCCGCGCTGTTGCCGTGAAGCAGGCCATGGAGCCGCGATTTTTCCAGGAGAACGCCCGCTCCGCTATCGCGATCGCTGATCATGAGCACCTGCGAGCTTAAGGGAAACACGTCCTTCACTTTTCCTACAATACCGTCCGGCGTGATCACTGCCATGTCCGTCTTGATTCCATCGTGGGAGCCTTTATCTATATAAATCACGCGCGATTGTTCGCTGCCACTGGTGCCGATAACCTGGGCAGCCATGGTCTGGGAGATGAATTTTTCACGAAACCCGAGCAGCGTTTGCAGCCTGTGCGCCTGCTCGGCATCTTCCTTCATTCGCGTCTCGTCCATGCGCAGGCGCGTGACTTCAGCTTGCAATTCCTGGTTCTGCCTGCGGATCCCCTGCACATCCACATAGTTGTGCCAGCCATTGCGAAAAAAATGGCTCGTGCCGACAAACGCGCGTTCGAATGGAGTGAACGCAGTGACCGTCCAGACACGAATGAGGCGCGTGCCGGGTGAGTTGGGCGCTTTCGGGTCCGAGGGACGTTTCACCTGCGTAGCCAGGCCGATGATCTGAATGAAAAGCGCCGCCATCAGCACCAGCGGGTTCTTATAGCGGCCAAAAAAGCTTTCCATGATGATGGGTTACGGAGGGGTGGCAAAGGCGGGGCTGGCTTTGATTTGCCCCGCCTTGTGAATTCTATTCAATCGAAATCTTCCGCAAAAGTTTGAAGTCGCTGAGCATTTTTCCCGTGCCCAGCACGACGCTGGCCAGCGGATCATCGGCTATGGAGACCGGCAATCCGGTCTCTTCCCGGATTCGCTTATCCAGGTTTTTCAGCAGCGCGCCGCCACCGGTAAGAACAATGCCGCGATCGCTGATATCGGCGCTCAACTCTGGCGGCGTACGTTCCAGCGCCACGCGAATGGCGTTCATGATGGTGCTGATGCATTCGCTGAGCGCTTCCCGGATCTCGCTATCGTCAATGGTAATGGTTTTAGGCACGCCTTCAATCAGGTTGCGACCCTTAATCTCCATGGTCAGCGGCTTATCCAGAGGATAAGCGGATCCAATCTCAATCTTGATTTGCTCCGCGGTGCGTTCGCCGATGAGCAGATTGTATTTGCGCTTCAGGTAATTCATGATGGCTTCATCCATCTGATTGCCTGCCATGCGCACGGAACGCGAGTAGACAATGCCGCTCAGGGAAATCACGGCAATGTCCGTGGTGCCGCCGCCGATGTCCACCACCATGTTGCCGCTGGGTTCGGTGATCGGCAGGCCGGCTCCAATGGCCGCCACCATGGCCTGCTCCACCAGGTGAACTTCGCTGGCCTTGGCGCGATAGGCCGAATCCATCACCGCGCGCTTTTCCACCTGAGTAATCTCAGAGGGCACGCCAATCACAATCCGCGGATGCACCAGCATCTTGCGGTTATGCGCCTTCTGAATGAAATAATTCAGCATCTTCTCCGTAACTTTGAAGTCGGCAATCACGCCATCCTTCATGGGCTTGATGGCGACAATGTTTCCCGGCGTGCGGCCCAGCATCTCCTTGGCCTCTTTGCCCACCGCCTCAACCTCTCCGGTGTTTTTGTTGATGGCCACAATGGAAGGCTCGTTCACCACAATGCCTTTTCCTTTGGCATATACCAGAGTGTTGGCCGTGCCCAGGTCGATGGCAAGATCACTGGAAAAAAAACTGAAGAGCGAACGCAGACTGTGAATCCGCGAAGTCTCTGACTTAAAACCGTTTGACGACATACCTTCTTCTTTCCTTCTAAGCTCTTTGCAAGAACTTTGTTGTCCGGCGACACAACTCACCGGCCATAGACCACGCCGAGGGTTCCCGGCGGACGCACCATGAACCTGTTATCGGAAAACACACCAGATACTTTCGAACGAAAATCAAGCCGAGGCAATAGGAGATTTTACTGGATTACGACCTTTCTGGTTTCAGTATGTACTCCGCCTTTGGCATTTTGTGCCGTAACAGTAATTATATTTTCCCCGGTCGGCAGTGGAGGCGTGAAGTGATGAAAGCTGCCATCGCCGGCGATCAGGGCAACCTCCTGGCTGTTGACCATGACCCGGGCCGACGGCTCCGTCCGTCCCCTGACCTCGATCATGTGCCCATGCTGGGGAAAAGGATCGTCCAGCTCCAGTGCAACCTTGGAATCGTCCTGCCCCTTGGGAATGACGGTAAACCTGTTCTTTTCGCTCTCGACGGACTCCTTGCCCTTCTCCCCGATGGACTGCACGGACCAGTAATAGGGCCCTTCCGCCAAGTGTGTAAGCTGGATCTGCGTGCTTTCAACTTCAGTGGCCGGGATCACCAAGGAAGAAAAATACGGGTTTCTTGAGATTCTGACCCGATAGCGCCTGGCTCCATCCACCGGCGTCCAGGAGAAATCCACCGGTTTGGAGTCATTGCTGACAAACACGGGCATCATGTTGGGCGGCTGAATCAGGGTTGGCGGGCCAATTTCCTTGGTCTTTACCATCTGTGAATCAGCGGTAAAGGCCACTCTTTCGAAGTTTGCCAGCTTCACGACCTCGCCATTGCGGGCCACCTCGCCCGCGCCATTCTTGAGCAGGATTTCATGCTCATCCTTGCGCGGATCGTTCAGTACCTGGGCCGAGGTTTCCGGAGCCAGGGTTGCCGTGGCTCCGGCCACGATCACCTGCGATTTCGAGCCCTTGCTCAGCGTGGTAGTGGCCAGGTCTACGGTCCCGGTTGTAACCTCTACCGCGACCTTGGTCTGCTGGGATGAATTGACTGAGCTCTCCTGCACCACGATCAGCGAGTCCGGCTTGATGGTGTAGTTGGTCCCGTCTGCAAACACAATTTTGGAGATACCCTGCGATGAAGTCTGGATCACATCGCCTTTCTCCAGGACCACATTGTAGTCCGCGTTGATCCAGGAGTTGCTGCTGATCTTCTTGACGCGCACACCGCCGTCAATATTGGTGAAGTGAGCCTGCTGCGGTCCGGCTTCGCTCGTGGAGCCACTGACCGTCTGATTGCTGACCAAGCCCATCTTCACCAGCAGTCTCTCCAGCAGCCGCTCGCTTCCATCCGAGATTCTGGTGGAAGTAGCTGGAAACGCGAAATAGATGACGACTGCGGCCAACATGATGGCACCGAAGATGCCCGCAAAAACACTGCGATACGTAACGGTGATGTAGGAGATGTGGAAGCCGGATTTTCGCGATTGTGCCACAGCTTGCAACTAGGGGTTGATTGGGTACAGAGTACCACAATCTTAATTGATCAAATTTGCGTGGCGGGCCCCAGCCTAAGATGTTCCAAGGTGGTTTTCGGCATTGCAAAGCGCTATCACACCAGGAATCCAGGGCAAAAGACCGTTCACACACCAATATAATGATGGATTCTTAGGTAACTACGGTAGTTACTCAGGGATGTGGTCGTCTGGGGGAAAGATACCGTGAGGGTCCATCCCGGGCAATCGGGGCCACTCCGCCCGCGCTCAAAAACCGGCAGATCGGGACATCAGTAAAAGGCTGATCTGCCAATGGCTGCTCTCCTACAACGAGCTCATATTGGACAGGAATTCTCCGTTGGACCGGGTCTTGCCCAACCTCTCGATCAGCAGTTCCATGGCTTCCACGGGTGAGAGCGGGCTCAACACTTTGCGCAGCACCCAGGTGCGCTGCAGGTCTTCCTTGGGAATGATGAGTTCTTCCTTACGCGTGCCGGAGCGCTGGATATCAATGGCCGGAAAGACGCGCTTGTCAGAGAGCTTGCGGTCCAGGATGACTTCGCAGTTGCCGGTGCCCTTGAACTCTTCAAAGATCACATCGTCCATACGCGAGCCGGTTTCAATCAGGGCGGTAGCGATAATGGTGAGCGAGCCGCCTTCTTCGATATTGCGGGCGGCGCCAAAGAAACGCTTGGGGCGCTGCAGGGCATTGGAGTCCACGCCGCCGGAGAGCACTTTGCCGGAAGGCGGAACGATGGTGTTATAGGCGCGGGCCAGACGGGTAATGGAATCCAGCAGGATCACCACGTCGCGCTTGTGTTCCACCAGGCGCTTGGCTTTTTCGATCACCATCTCGGCCACTTGCACGTGACGGGCGGCAGGCTCATCGAAGGTAGAGGAGATGACCTCTCCTTTGACGGAGCGCTGCATGTCCGTAACTTCTTCCGGGCGCTCGTCAATCAGCAGGACGATCAGGACCACTTCCGCATGATTGGTAGTAATCGAGTTGGCAATGTTCTGCAGAATCATGGTCTTGCCTGCGCGTGGAGGAGAAACAATCAGGCCGCGCTGCCCCTTGCCGATGGGAGTCAGCAGGTCCATGACGCGGGCGGTGACATTCTCCCGCACCGTTTCCAGCTTGATGCGCTGTTGCGGGTAAAGGGGCGTCAGATTGTCGAATAGGATCTTGTTGCGCGCCTCTTCCGGCGACTCAAAGTTGACGGCCTCGATTTTTACCAGCGCAAAATATTTCTCGCCCTCATGCGGCGGACGCACCTGTCCGCTGATGGTATCTCCAGTTTTCAGATCGAATTTGCGGATCTGGGAGGGAGAGACATAAATGTCATCCGGACCGGGCAGGTAGTTATAGTCCGGGGAACGCAGGAAACCGTATCCATCGGGCAGGATTTCCAGCACTCCTTCGGCAAAGATGTGCCCTTCTTTTTCGCTCTGAGCTTGCAGGATCTTGAAGATGAGATCCTGCTTGCGCAGGCCGCTGGCGCCGGGGAGGTCCAGGGTACGCGCGATTTTTGTAAGCTCAGTGATGTTTTTTTCTTTCAGTTCTGCAATTGTCATATTCACCTACGGGATTTTTGGGATAGATAGGGGGGATTACGCCAGTTTGATTTCAGGGGCGAGAACGTTCACTTGCCCTTCGGTATTTACCCGAAGGACCCGCCAAGCTCCAAGCCTGGCGGGATTTTCAGGAAAGTTTATTATGCAGCCTGACGTTGCAATTCCGCAAGCTTTCCCGGAGGCACGGAAATTACAGCTTCCTGCTCATCAGCCTTGCCCACCCGGACGAGAACGTCATTCATCGTATCCTGGATGCGCGTATTGGGCCTGTGAAATTTGCGAGTTGCCTTGGACACAAGCTGGCACAACATATAGCGGTTGGTCACCGGCTTGAGTGAGTTATAAATGAGATCAGAACGCATGATCGCCTCCTAAATTTTTTGTGGTCTAAACTTATGATTCCAGAATTGCTATTAAGTTCCGGATAGAAAATCGCCCGCGGCCGCTGAAACGGGCCGTACTGCCTTTAGGGATTAACCAGAGACCAGTGCGTCGTATTAGACGCACATAGCAGCTTTTCGGTTGCGCAAAAATTTTTACTTGTCAGGGGCCCCGCAACTCATGCCCCTTCAGTTGGATGTTCTACGGTACCCGCAGACGGCCAGAACGTCAAGAAAAATTCTGTTAAGGACGTATCTGTTTGATAAATATGGCTCTTTCTGGAATCCGGAACGGCCCGCGACCCCTGTACGTGGTTCTTTCGGCCAAAACCAGGACCACTTAAACGGCAATTTGCGTGTAAAATCATAAGTTTGCATGTCAGACCTTCGTTATCCCATCGGCCCTTTTTCTGCGGATTCCAGCCCTACACCTGAGCTCCGGGCAAAGCACATTGAGGAGATTTCCTCCCTACCGAAGCGCCTCCGCCAGGCCATAACGGGCCTGAGCCCGGATCAGCTCGACACCCCCTACCGGGAGGGTGGCTGGACAATAAAACAGGTGGTACACCACGTCCCGGACAGCCATTTGAATGCCTACATCCGCTGCAAGCTGGCGCTCACGGAAAATGTTCCCACCATTAAGCCTTACAACGAAGATGCCTGGGCCAAGCTCAAAGATTCCGAACTGACGCCGATTGAAGTTTCCCTTACCCTCCTGGAATCAGTCCATACGCGCTGGGTCACGCTCCTGAAATCACTCCAGCCTGGCGATTTTGAACGCAAGTTCAACCATCCCGAGGCCGGCGTGAAGAGCGTGGACTGGATTGTGGCCCTCTACGATTGGCACGGACGCCACCACACCGCGCATATTTCTTCTTTGAGAGAGAAGATGAAGTGGTAGAAACCCCAGGTTACAGGGGACGGGGAACCCGTCCCAGCCATTGGGCTTTGACCGGATTGAATGTTCTGTGACAGGCGGCAGGTCAGGTACGGCAACGCTCACGAAACCATAACTGTCTGAAATCCACGTCATCTAGCCGAATCACTCCTCGGGTGCACATTGCGTACGTTTTTTCGCTTTGTGCCGAGACAAAGAGCTAGTCCCGAGCCAAGCCGCAAAACCAAGCAAATTTTTCTCCCATGAACCGTGTCGATTTCCTCCCCGCCCATTCGTCTTTGAACTGAAACAAGCAAAACCCAGAATTCCTGAGGAGGAAATCCAATGAAGACACTTTGTTTGACGATAGCAGGACTCTTGCTCACCTCTGTAATGTGCGGGGTGAACCCGCCAGCCAGCGGCAACACTGACTCGGCAGCGGCTTTTGCGCGGCTGAAAACCCTGGCTGGCGAATGGGAAGCCAATACAGATAAGGGCAAAATTCATCTCACGTATGAGGTGATTTCGGGCGGAAACGCCATTGCGGAGCATGAATCCAGCGACCAAATGCCGGAGATGCTCACCGTCTTTTACCTCGACGGCAACCGGTTGCTGCTCACTCACTACTGCATGGCCGGCAACCAGCCACGGATGGAAGCCAGGGCCTTTGACCCTCAAACCGGCGAACTGCGCTTCCAGTACCTTGACGCCACCAACCTTGCCAGCCCTAACGCCGGGCATATGCACAATGTTACCCTGCGTATCGTGGACAATAATCATCTGTCCGGGGAGTGGCAGTTCTTCGAGAACGGCCAGCAGAAATTCACAGAAAGGGCGCATTATACGCGCGTACGATAAGGAGAACCATCATGGCCCAATTCATGCTTTTGCTTTACGACGATCCGTCCGGGTGGGAGAAGCTCAGTCCCGAGGAAATGCAAAAAGCCATCGAGAAGTATACGGCTTGGAGAAAGAAGGCGATCGACAGCAACCGCCTCGCTGGGGATGTGGGAAAGGTGATCCGTGCCCAGGGTGGGAAACCACGGGTAACGGACGGCCCTTACAGCGAGACCAAAGAGGTGCTGGGCGGCTACTACACCATTGAAGCCGCCAACTATGAGGAAGCCGTGCAAAAGGCCCTGACTCATCCGCACGCAGAGTACGGAAATACGATCGAGATACGGCAAGTCTACGGAACGTGAGCACCGCGGCAGAACCCGGCGTCATACTCGAACACCTGTTTCGGCACCAGGCCGGACGCATGGTGGCGCACCTCACGCGCCTCCTGGGTCCGGCCTATCTCACTGTGGCGGAAGAGGCGGTGCAGGAAGCCATGCTGCGCGCGCTGCAGACCTGGCCTTATCAGGGCGTGCCGGAGAATCCTGCTGGATGGCTCTTTCGCGTCGCTCACAACTCAGCCATTGATGCCGTCCGCCGGAACAAAATCTTTGGTGACAAGACCGATGCCATGGTGGTCGAGCTCTCGCGGGCCGCTACGGTCCTGCCCAACGACCCCGGGATTGAAGAGAAGCTCCGCGATGACGAGCTGCGGATGATCTTCATGTGCTGTCATCCCGCGATTCCACATGAATCCAGCGTAGCTTTGAGCCTCAAGACCGTGGGCGGCTTTAACGTCCGGGAGATTGCGCGAGCATTTCTCGCCGATGACGCTACTATCGCCCAAAGGCTCGTCCGCGCCAAACGCCTCATCCGCGAGCAAGGCCTGACGCTCGATATGCCTCACGGGGCCGAATTGCAGCAGCGCCTGGACGCCGTGTCAGAGGTGATTTACTTCATGTTCAATGAGGGATACGCGGCGCTGGAAGGCGAGTCTCTCATCCGGCAAGACCTTTGCCAGGAGGCGCTGCGGCTTGGCCTGCTCATCGCCTCGTCTTCCATCGTCACGCCGTCCATTCACGCCCTTGTGGCCCTGATGGCGCTGCAGGCAGCGCGGCTATCTGCCCGCACAGACGATGCCGGTGATATCGTGCTGCTCGAATCCCAGGACCGGGCGCGCTGGAACCAACGGCTGATCGCTCTTGGCTTTCATCATTTTGACCGCTCCATGTCCGGGGACCACGTCTCCGAATATCACGTTCAGGCTGCCATCGCCGCTACCCACGCTCGCGCTCAGTCCGGCTCCGTGGACTGGCACACGATCCTAGAGCTGTACGACCAGTTGATCGCTATCAAGAATTCTTCAGTGATTGCCCTGAACCGGGCGGTTGCCGTCCGCAAAGTGTACGGGGCGGCACAGGCTTTGGCTGCCATCGAGCCATTGGATCGCAGTCCAGACCTGAGAAACTACCATCTGCTACTGGCTGTGCGAGGCCAGTTCCTACTGGACCTCGGCCGTAACAACGAAGCCGCCGACTGCTACCACGAAGCGCTCCAATGCCGTTGCTCTGAACCGGAACGCCGGTTCCTGCAACGGAAGCTGGCTGAGTGCGGAAGCCATGCCTGAACTTTCTGGCCCTGAATCACCGTTCAAAAATCAATGCTCAACGCTCTATGATCAACGCTCACTCGCACGCGGATCAAGCAACGCGGCGCCTCGGACTAACTGAGGCGCCGTGGAAGTACTGGTGCTGGCTTTATTGCAGACTGATAGCACATAGGTTGGTTTTTGCCACAATCACCGCGGAGTCAGAGCGGCTGGCGCCGGTTGGCGAGACGCTGCCGGTCTTGCAGTCCTGCGGCGGATTGGGTTTGTGCCAGGATGAACCCGCGTTCTCCACCTCGTTGTTGCCGCTCACGGAGTAACCGGATGAGCCGTGGACAACACCGGGATAGAGTGCCCCATACCTGGGACGGCCAATCGTAGTGTAACTGCCAACCTGCACTCCCGAAGGAACAGCCGGAATTCCCAGGGACATGGGATCGAAGCCGGTAGTAGAGCTGAGAACCCAGTTTCCGCCGGTGCCGCCCATCACGAACGAACAGGAATTCGACTGCTGGCTGCAGTCCACCGTGTGTTTGTCATTCCCATTGGCCACGTTGGTGAATACCAGGACTGGGGTAACGGTGAAGCTGGAATTGTAGGTCCCCCCGTCCGTGCCCGCCGTACGGGTGAAGCTTGCCGAGCCGCTCCCGGCAAAGGCCAAGCTAACAGTGATGTGGAAGACCCGCCCGTCCTGCGTGGTAAGGTCCGGGCTCGATGCCATGCTGAGCGCCTCAAGCATGAGCGTGGCATTGTTGGTGCCGCTCGTGACGTCCACCTGACTGGTCTGCACGATGGTATCTGCCGAGCCTAGCTGCGAATTCAGGGGCACTCCTGAAAACGTGACCACTGAGTTGGTGGGCGCTGAACCTAATACAGTTGTGAGATTGACATTGCCGAACTGTGAAAAATTGATCTGCGCTCCGTTGCCCGTGACCCAGGCATTGTCCTGAGCAGGAATGATCTGCGCGCCGGCTGAAATTGCGGCCAACAATAATGCCGCAAGAACCAGGCACGGAACCTTGGAATGGTTCATAGATGCCTCCTTGAAGTATATGCGCGAGTGTACCCATTACCTGGGTGCGAAGGCTTCTCCGTAATTGCTCTTTTTTAACTGGTTTAGTGGCTTGCGGTTGATAGGTTCTGGATTCTTATGTTCACCAGGTATGGGCTGCCAAACTCGGTCAGGTCGCCAGCGTGTTTGCCGGCTACCGGCAGGAGCCGCGCCGACAAAGGCTTGTGCCACTTCACTGCCAGGCTGGCCATATCGGCAATGATGTTCTCCAGGTCGCGGTCGGAGATGTCGCCCGGCAACGGAATAGCATCCAGTCCTGTACTGCAAACCGATGAGTACGACATGAGCGAATCCCGGCTGATCGTGCCTGCCTCCCAACGCTGGGCAAGCACGGAATCTTCCAGCACAGGCAGCATCAGGCCGCTGTAGCCCGCCTGCTTTACCGGGACCTTGTGAAGAGCAGACGTAATGACGAAAGCAGCGGACAGACTCCCAGCAGACCCAATCTGGTTTTGGATGAGCGACTCCATCGCCGCTCCGATGGAAATTTCCTTCAGCGGCACCGGCGTGATATCGATGCCCTGATACCGCCAGCCACTGCTGGTTTCGATTTTCCGGGCAATCGCCTCGACTCTTTGTGCTTCGCTGCCGAGCGCCCCTGCAAGCTGGTCCGCGGCCGTGGTGAAGTCAAGTTTTCCCGCCAAGAAAACCTGCTGAACGATGTTGGCGGATTCCATCCCAATGGCAAATTCGTGGCCGGCGCCGGAGGTATACGAGACAGGATAAAAGGGAGCAATGGCCGGCGGGAAGGCCCCGGAGGCAAAGCGGAAATTGCCCTCGCTGTGGGTGGTGTGCTCTTCGAGATACTTGATCACACGGGCCGCTGCCTGTACCGCATGCCAATGAATGCCGGAAGAATCGGCCACAACGATGAAGCCGTTGATAGATTGAGTGGTGGCAATGATCTGCGCCAGCAAGTCGGCGCGCGCCGGGTCATCGCTGTCCGCGGTCATGGCCGGCCCAATATCGGGCGTGAAACCTTCCTGCTGGGCCAGCTTGTCATAGTTGTGAAAGAAATCCAGCGATTCCTGCGCGCTCAAGCCCTTGATGATTTCCGGGAACGGCTGCGTGGTGATACGAATGGTTTCCACTTCGTACCCGGCATGAGTGAATTCCTCTTTGGCCGCCCGCAACATGGTCAAAGCATTCATGACCTGGGAATTCCAGTTTTGCCGATCGAGCCTGATGAACGCCGTGATGGTCCTTATCTTGGGCCGTGAATTTGTCGGCAGCGGTTGTTGCGCCTGCACTGGGAAATGCGTCAGACTCAAGGCAAGAACAATCACAAGGTGGATGAATCGTTGCTTCATTTAGACTCCATTAGGTCACAAGAATCTATCACGGAATCGGGTGATCGCCGTGATCCGGTGATCGGGGCCCGACCTCTACTATCCCCGTGGTAGATTTTTCTCTGCTGCTCAAATGGAGCCCGAATGACACTACAACCTTTGCAGGGCACAAAGCTGGTGACCCTGGCGTTAAACGTCCCCGGACCGGTGGCGGCTGCGCGCCTGGTAGATCTTGGAGCGCAAGCCACCAAGATCGAGCCACCCTTTGGTGATCCGCTCAAGTCTGCAGCCCGACCCTGGTATGACTCTCTTTCGCGGCAACAAACCGTAGTGGCGCTCGACCTTAAAAATCCCGGGGACCGCGGCAAGCTGGACCAATTTCTGGCGGACGCCGATCTCTTGCTCACTTCCTTTCGTCCGTCGGCACTACAGCGTCTGCAACTTGATTGGAAGAGCGTGCACGAGAAACATCCGCGATTGTGCGCGGTAAACATTATTGGCTTCCCACCGCCGGATGAAGAGCTTCCGGGGCACGATCTCACGTATCAGGCAAGACTGGGTTTGCTGCGGCCGCCGCAATTGCCCATCACCTTATATGCTGACCTGGCGGGCGCGGAGCGCGCGGTCGGCGTCTCTCTGGCGCTGCTGATGAATCTTGCCCGCATCGGACGAGCGGAATTCGCCCACGTATCGCTATACGAAGCAATGCGAGATGTGGCTGGTCCGTTCACAGCCGGACTCACGATCCCCGGCGGCAGTCTGGGTGGCGGATTCCCTTTTTATGGTGTGTATCAAACCAGTGATGGATGGGTCGCCGTGGCTGCTCTTGAACCGGCATTTGTGCATCGCTTCAAGACAGAGCTGAAGTTGACGGCCAACACCCATGCGGAGTTGGAGGGCATCTTTCGCGGCCGGACGGCGAAGGAGTGGGAAGAGTGGGCCAGGGAGCGTGATTTGCCCCTGGAGGCACTCGCGGGGTGAATCAACCCGCTGCAGTCGCCAAGCCCTGGACCCTGATTTCCGTTCAGGGAACTGCCGGAGCCGTGTTCGCGAATTCTTACTTTCTGCTTGCTCCAGACACTGTCCTGTTCTACATTCGGCCTCCTATGGCCTCTGATTCTCAAGATTTACAGGCAAGCGTGTTGCGGCTCATCGACCAACAAGACCAACTGCTCAAGCAAGTCGCTGAACTGAAGAAGGCTGAGGGCAAAGACACATGGGACAAGCTGGGTGCTCTCAGCGGCCTGCTCATCGCCCTGGTGGGAGGTTATTTCTCCTATCTCTACAGCTCCCAGCAGTCGCGGCAGTCCCAGATATCGGAAAACCGGCAGACACAATTGAACAAAGTGCAAACCGTGGGTACCTTTATGCCGTATCTGGTCGGGAAGGACGATGCCGCAAAAGACATCGCCCTCTCTGAAGTGGAAACGCTGATTGACGCCGAAACCGCAAGCCTTATAGCGGAACACATGAACTCGGCCCAGACATCCAGCGGCAACGCTTCCGGGGACCAGGCGGCAGTCAGGTTTCTGCAACGCATGGCCAACAACGGAAAGACGCAGGCAAGCAAGGACGCTGCCAACAAGGCCTTATCCAGAATTCGTGCGGCGCAGGAAAGAAGACAGTAAAGAGCGCTCAGCAAGTTCTTGGGCCCGGGTCTGGGCATGGATACCAGAGGCAACTCCGGAGCAACAGCCGGCGCCAATTCCGGAAGATCGCGCCTGGAAGACCCTGCCCATTCCCGGCATTCTCCATCCGCACATAAGTAAAAGAGCGAAAAATATCTTTTATCCGGTCAGGGATCGCGGAATACGTTTCGTTCTTAATTTATAGAAGCCTCAAGATCCAGAGGAACGTTATAGTGTGACAAATGGCACGAACCAAGCGAGTTGAGCAATTTTCAAACTGGTATACAGATTGAAAACGCATTCATTTGATTTTGCTTGCTGGATCAAGTTGTTCAGCTTAAGCTGCCCTGTACGAAAGGAACCTGCCTCCATGAAACGATTCTGCTTACTCTTGTTGCTCAGCCTTGGGCTGGGTCTTGTATCTGTTGCTCAACAGGCCACACACACCCGTAGCCATCACACCAAAACTCAGCCGGCGGCGGACACCGTCGCCCACCAGGATTTTTCACAGTCCTGCGACACGCCTTCTTTCCCGTCGCAGGATCCCCTGCCGGTTGACGCAGGCGACACCGCTTGCGGCCTGGAGGGTAGCGGACGAGCGGAGACAGCCCAGAACAAGGCCAAGAACGATTTTTGTGCTTCAGGCGATCCGCAGTCCACCAGCTTTGACGACCTGCAGAAGATGCAAAATCAGGTCGTGAACGATAACAGCATTGACTGGGGAAATAAGAACACTGCGACCCATAAGAAAGGACCAACCACCGATCGCGCTCCATTGGAGCAAATAGGCGAAGGCAAACTGGTGGTGGTAAATGGTTTTGTTCTCATTGCCCGCCAGGAAGGCGCAGAGAGCGTGAATTGCGGCGCCAACGTTCCCAATGATCCCCTTCATCACGACATCCATATTTCCATCGTCCCCTCCGCCGATGAGACCAACGAATGCAATGGCATCGTGGCGGAGATGAGTCCGCATCACCGTCCGGCGGAATGGACTGCGGCCAACGTGAACAAACTCGGTAAGGCACACCTGCCTGTTCGCGTGACCGGTCATCTCTTCTTCGATTCGAGCCATGTTCCATGCACTGGAGGCCAGCCGGTTCCGAGTAATCCCAAGCGCTTCTCATTATGGGAGGTCCATCCGATTTACAAGCTCGAAGTGTGCACGGGCAATTGCGATGGCGACGGCACTTGGGTTGCGCTATCGGACTGGGTGCAGAGCAATCAATAGCAAAGTGAGGAGAGCCACACATGAGCAACGGAGTCGCCCCCGAGTTGGCGGGTAAATTCACTCGCGACCTGCAGCCTGTTCGCGACATTCCCGGCGACAAGGAAAAGCAACCTCAGCCGGGGATGGCCTTGTGTCTATCCGGTGGCGGATACCGGGCCATGGTCTTTCACCTGGGAGCCATATGGCGGCTGAACGAAGCAGGGCTCATGCGAAAGCTGAAGCGCATCTCCAGTGTTTCCGGAGGCTCAATTACCTCCGGAATGCTGGGCCTCCAGTGGAAGAATCTGACCTTTAATGCAAACGACGTGGCCACCAATCTGGTGGCCACAGTCATCGACCCGGTGTTGAAACTCGCCAGCCACACGCTGGATCTCTTCACCATCGTGGAAGGAATCTTGTCGCCTTTCAAGAGCGTTGCCGATGAGGTGGCGGACGGCTATCGCAGCCATCTCTTCGGCCACGCCACGTTACAGGATTTGCCCTCAGACAATGAAGGGCCTCGCTTTGTGATTAATTCCACGAACATCCAGACCAGATCGCTTTGGCGTTTCAGCAAGCCATTCATGGGCGATTGGCGCGTAGGGCTCATCAGAAACCCGAAGCTGGATCTGGCAGTTGCAGTGGGCGCGTCTTCAGCCTTCCCACCCGTACTCTCGCCCGTGGAATTAAAGTTGCACCAGGAAGACTTCGACAAAACCACGGCCGGCACCCTCTTCATGCCTCCCTATACCACGGACGTGATACTCGCCGATGGAGGCGTTTTCGATAATCTGGGCCTGGAAACAGCGTGGAAGAACTACCAAACCATTCTGGTCTCAGATGGTGGCACCACCACGCCGCCGGAGCCACACCCGCATAAGGATTGGGCGTTGCACTCCTATCGCATCCTGATGCTCCTGTATAACCAGGTTGGCAGCCTGCGCAAGCGCTCAGTCATAGGCTCCTTCGAAACCAATCTGCGCAAGGGCGCTTATTGGGGCATCACCACTGACATCAAGAATTACGGGCTTGCCGACTCGGTGCCTTGCCCGTTTGACCATACAACTGCTCTGGCCGGCACACCCACACGCCTGGCGGCATTGGGAGACGTACTGAAACAACGATTGGTGAACTGGGGTTACGCAGCTTGCGATGCCGCGCTCCGCAGGCACGTTGATCCGACTCTGGCGCCTCCCAAGGCATTACCGTATCCCGTGGGTGTGTGAAGGTATCACTTCCCCTATTCGGTATACTTGCAGGCCAAACTCTTATGAATACCATTCTTACCAGCTCACAGGGCCCGGTATATGAAATCCTGCTCAACCGGCCGCAAAGCCTGAACGCGTTGAATGAAGAAATGATGCGGGAGTTCTCTAGCGCTCTCGACCTGGTCGCAACGGATGCAAAAATCCGCTGCGTTCTTTTGAAGGGGGCGGGCGCGAGTTTCATGGCCGGGGGCGATATCAAGATGTTTCACCAGGAACTAGGGCGGCCACCGGCACAAATTCGGGAACGCTTCCAGGAGTTTGTCGGCGCTCTTCACCCGCTGATTGAAAAGCTGGCAAATCTGCGAGTGCCGCTGGTCGCAGCCGTCCAGGGCGCGGTTGCGGGCTTTGGTGTAAGTCTCACTATGCTCTGTGACTTCGTGGTAGCCGCCGAGGACAGCTATTTCACGCTGGCCTATATTCATCTTGGAACCACGCCCGATGGATCATCTACCTGGTTCTTGCCGCGCCTGGTCGGTTTGCGCCGCGCCAAGGAGATAGCCATGCTGGGCGAGCGCATTCCCGCCGCCGAAGCGGTCCGGCTTGGCCTGGCCTATAAGGCTGTGCCCCGCGGCGCACTGGAGGCCGAAGCGGCCAATCTTGCTGCCCGGCTGGCTGCTGGTCCCACCCGGGCCTATGGCAATACCAAAGCGCTCCTGCACGCCTCCTTCAGCCGCAACCTGGTAGAGCAGATGGATGCTGAAGTTGCCAGCTTCGCCGAGTGCGCTTCAAATCCCGATTTCGCCGAGGGCGTAAAAGCCTTTGTGGAGCGCCGGAAGCCTACCTTCAGCGGAACCTAAACCGGCACTTCCTCGCGCGAAAACAAGCGATCCCCCGGACGGACCCTGCTAACAGAAACCCCGCGGCAACGTCTGAACTCTAGAGCTCTTGCCGTTGTGGGGTGTGATTCGCGTTGGTTCGTGTGACTTCGCGGCTACAAAGTCTTTGCCGTTGCTTTTGGTGTTGGGGTTTAGCCAAAGGCCAAGAGCCAATGGCCAAGGGCTCCAAGGGCTGCGTGCTCTGGCAAAAGAGTCCGGACGCTGCTAACATCAGCAGAATCCATCTCCACAAGACCTTTCCTTTAGCTTGCGCAAAGGCTTTGGCCAAGGCGGAGGGACCGGCCATTCATTTCAAGACCTTACCGGCCCACCAGAAGCGGTTCGGCTGGAAACAAACTTCTACGATTTTTTGATGATTCGGAGGCAAACCTTGAAATCCAAGCTCAATTTGCTCAATGTTTTCAATTTTTTCAATGCTTTAAATGCTCTCAATGTTTTGAAGACGCGTGCTGCTGCCGGCCTGCTGATTGGAATCTTGATGTCGGGTTCCATTGTCGCCGGGGCGCAATCCAAGCCTGTCCAGAAGGCCAAAACGTCCACCGTTGCAAAGGGCGTGGACATTCCCATCCCTGATATTCCCTATACCAAATTCGTGCTCAGCAACGGTCTCACGGTGCTCGTCCACGAAGACCACAAAGCCCCGATCGTGGCGGTCAATACCTGGTACCACGTTGGCTCGAAAAATGAGAAACCGGGAAAGACGGGCTTTGCTCACCTGTTTGAGCACCTCATGTTCAGCGGCAGCGAGAACTTCAATACTACTTATATCAATGCCATGGAGCGCATCGGCGCCACCACCCTGAATGGCACCACCAACAACGATCGCACCAACTACTTTGAGAATGTGCCCACCTCCATGGTTGATTATGTGCTGTTTGCGGAGAGCGATCGTCTGGGCCATCTCCTGCCCGTATTGGACCAGAAGAAGCTCGACCTGCAGCGCGGCGTGGTGCAGAACGAAAAACGCCAGGGCGAGAACCAGCCTTATGGCGTGACCGAGCAGATTGTCACCGAAAACACTTACCCTCCCGGCCATCCATATTCGTGGACCGTGATCGGCTCCATGAAGGACCTGGACGCGGCGTCTATGAGCGATGTTCAGGAGTGGTTCAAAACTTATTACGGGCCAAACAACGTCACGGTCGTGATTGCAGGAGACATTACCCTGCAGCAGGCGCGAGAGAAGGTTGAAAAATACTACGGCGACATTCCTGCCGGCCCACCCACTGAGAAACAGCAAGTTTGGGTGGCCAAGCGCACCGGCACACATCGTGGATGGGTGCAGGACCGCGTCCCGCAGGCCCGCCTCTACCGCGTATGGAACGTGCCGGAGTTCGGCTCACCGGAAACGGCCTTGCTGGATCTGGTCGCGCAGGTGGTGGGACGGGGCAAAACATCCCGCCTGTACAAGCGTCTTGTTTATCAGGACCAGACGGCCACCAGCGCCACGGCCACAAACGATGCCAACGAGATCGCCGGGCAATTCGACTTCACGCTCACAGCCAAGCCCGGCGTAGAGTTGAAAAAAGTGGAAGATGCGGCCGACCAGGAGCTGCGGAATTTCCTCAAGAACGGGCCCACCGAATCCGAACTGGAACTGGCCAAAACCCAGATCTTCGGCACCTACGCCAGGATTGTGGAGCGCATTGGCGGCTTTGGCGGCAAGAGCGACCTGCTGGCCCGCTGCCAGACTTACACCGGCAACCCTGACTGCTATAAGGACTACCTCAAGGGCGTAAGGGCAGCAACCCCGGCCAGCGTGAAGAAGGCGGCCAATGACTGGCTCAGTGACGGGGATTACGTTCTGGAAGTGCAGCCCTATCCCACGTTCAAGACGGCCACAGCAAAGCTGGACCGTTCCAAGGCGCCGGAGCCTGGCTCTCCAGTGTCACTGGAGCTTCCAGGCATGCAAAAGGCCACGCTCTCGAACGGCCTGAAGATCGTGCTGGCTGAGCGCCATACCGCGCCTGTAGTGAGCTTAACCCTGCTGGTGGATGGCGGATACGCCGCCGATCCAGCTTCGGCTCCCGGAACCGCCAGCTTCGAGCAGCGCATGCTGGAGGAGGGCACACCGGCGCGAGATTCGCTGAAGATTGGCGAAGAACTGGAGTCTCTCAGCGCCAACTTCAACGCCGGAGCCAATCTGGATTGGATGGTGGTAAGCCTGAACACCCTCAAGGTGACCCTGGATAAGTCGCTCAATATTTACGGGGACCTGATCCTGCATCCGGCCTTCCCTAAAAAGGAGTTTGATCGCATCCAGAAAGAACGCCTGGCCGCCATTCAACGCGAGAAGGTGACGCCCCAAACCATGGCTCTGCGCGTTGTTCCTGTGCTACTTTATGGAAAAGGACATCCATACGCAGTTCCTTTCACCGGAACCGGCACTGAGGCCAGCGTGAGGACCATGACGCGCGAGGACCTGATCAAGTTCCATGCGACTTGGTTCAAGCCGAACAACGCCACTTTGCTGATCGTGGGCGATACCACCCTGGCGGAGATCAAACCCAAGCTGGAAACTCTCTTTGCTTCCTGGAAGCCGGGTGACGTGCCGAAGAAAAACCTGCCCCAGGTCCAGCAACCGGAAAAGACCGTTGTCTACCTGATTGACCGGCCGGGTTCCGGGCAGAGCGTGATCTTTGGCGGCCAGCTTGGACCGCCGCGCAATGATCCGCAGGACATCTCACTAGGGCTGGTCAACGACGTTTTCGGCGGAAACTTCAGCTCGCGCATCAATATGAACCTGCGCGAGGACAAGCATTGGTCGTACGGAGTATTTAGCTTCATGGCGAACGCCGAGGGCCAGCGTCCATACCTGAGCATCTCGCCGGTGCAGACGGACAAAACCAAAGAGTCTCTGGAGGAGCTGGTAAAGGAATACAACAACGTGACAGGCTCCAAACCCATAACGGCGGACGAATTAAAGGACGCACAAAACAATGCGACGCTCAGCATGGCCGGCAACTTCGAAACTGCGCAACAGCTTGCCTTCGCCTACACCACCATCCTCCAGTACAACCTGCCCGAGGATTACTACAACACTTTCACTCAGAAAGCGATGTCCCTTACCCCGGACAACGCCAATGAGGTTGCCAAGCGCTTCATCCAGCCCAACCATCTGATCTGGGTTGTGGTGGGCGACATGAGCAAGGTAGAAGGTGGAATCCGGGAACTGAACCTGGGCGAAGTCCGCAAGATTGACGCGGATGGGAACGTAGTTCAGGAACAGAAAGCGCAGCGGTAGACTCAAGTCCCTCGTGCAAGCTTGCTTGCACGAGGGATGATTTTTCAAATGATCGCCATCCACGCGCAGCTTTCCACCAATACTCTGGTCCAAAACTGATTCAGCATTGGTCTATACAGGCTGCGTAGCATGCGCACTGAGCGCCGCCCTGGTTCCCGAGGCAACAATTTGTCGGGCTTCCGCAACATTGGACGCCACATGCACGAAAACACGACAAAGCGCCAGAATTGGCTTTAGCCATGAATTTGGGCTGCGCTGCCGCTGTGATTGCCACAAAGGCCAGCACGGTCAGAATTAACGACGTTGAACAACTCTTTTATAGACTCGTAGCATTCGGATCTCCTTATTGGATACAAGCCCCCATAGCATTTCGTCACCTGAGTCGGCGAAGAACGCAATAGGTTTGTCCTCTGAAGAATAGTGATTCTGTGGGCACGAACGTTACAAGGTTTTTTGCATTCCGCGACTTTGTTTTCCTTCACATTCGCCCTTACACGGAGCTACGAAAGAGAGCGAGACGCGCCACTGCTCGAACAGCGACGCGCCTCTAACCATATCGCCCTACTACGGAGGCAACAACGGATTGTATCGGCGGGAGGCTCGCCATCTATCGCAAGCTTTTCCTGCTCAATCGCTCGTTCGATTTCATCCTGCAGCGATTGCACGAACTGGACGAAAGCCACCTCTTCAACCAACCGTAGATGAAGGAACTGGGTGGACTCACCCTGGAACTCCAAGCCGAAGTGAATTTCCACCTGCTCCAGGCGCTCTATGCTGCGGAACAGGAAGAATGGCAGATCTACGGCAGAATCCGCAATGCCCGGACCAAGGCTGTCCCGCAGGAACCCGCTCAAAAGTGAAGCAACCATAGGCCCTAACTCAACCCGCCAAAGATCTAAAGATGAAAGATCAAAGCTGGCGGTTTTTTATTGCATCTCGAAAGATGGTCACAATTGACCAGTTGGCCCGCTCGAGGCTGCGTATGCTTGAAGTGGTTGTAGAAACTTTAATCAGCAACCTGAAGGGCCCACGCACCGAGTTGGGCTGTGGGGAGGTTTGAATGTCCGCGAAAATAACGAATATGCGCAACAAGGCACACGAAATAACCGGCACCGTCTCCTTCGATGAAGGCGCGCACTCCTGGCGCATAACTTCTAAGGCTGAATCCAATTTCCAGAAGACATTTCCCAGCGCACACACGGCGTTTTATTTCTGGTACTCCAGGTTCGACCAGCAAACCGGCAAGCTGAGGCACTTCCCGCCCGAGTAGAGAATTGACCGCCGCAACGATTTTCTTCCGTGCCTCCGTGGTAATCCTTTGACTTGCTACTGTCCACCGAGATGTTCTTTAAAAAACCGTACCTCTTCCACCGTGGAGCGGATGCGATTCGGGGTCTTCCGCCAGCCATGGCCTTCGTCGGGGAAGAGGATATATTCCACGGGCACGCCGCGCTCTTTTAAGGTTTTCACGATCTGCTCGGCTTCGATGACAGGGACATTCGTATCATTGGCACCATGCTGGACCATGGTTGGCGCCTTGATGCGGTCCAGTTTGTAAATCGGTGACAGACGGTCGAGCATCTCTTTCTGCGTGTTCGGATCGCCGTACTCCACCGTCGAAATGGCCGCCATCCACGGTTCTGTATGCTGGAAGAAGGTGGCAAAGTTCACGATGCCAAAGAGGTCAACACCGGCGGCAAAGAGGTCAGGATACTCAGTCAAACCCGCCATGGTCATGTAGCCGCCATAGGAGCCACCCGTGATTCCGATCTTCCGCGGGTCAGCGATGTGATTGTTCACCAGGTAATCCACGCAGGATTTAATGTCTTTCACGGCATTGAAGCGAAGCTCGCCATTATCCAGGTTCACAAACTTCTTGCCAAAGCCGGATGAGCCCCGGACGTTAGGAGCAAACACGCCAATGCCCTGGGAAAGCAGCGCCTGGTAATCACTGCGAAACGACGGGCGCTCCTCGCCCTCCGGACCACCATGAAAGCTGATCACGTATGCTCCCGGCGCACTTTGATTTTTTGGCCGGTAGAGCCAGCCGCTGAGCGGCAGGCCGTCATGCGCGGGAAATGTAACCAGTTCCGGCCGCACCAGTGCAGCCAGATCAACCCCCGGATGCGGGCTGAAGGTAAGTTGGCGAAACTCTTTGGTTTTTACGTCCATCACCCAAACGTCCTGGGGCTGGGCGGTGCCGGAGAAGTTCATTGCCAGTTTTGAGCCATCACGCGAGAAGCTCATTCCCCCGCCGATCTCACCGGGAAGCTTGGGGCCTGGTATTTGCTTGTTGTGAACCAGGTCATAAAAAGAAAGCTCGTTCCTGCCTTGTATATCCCATAGGAGGGCAGCCAGAGTGCCCTGCTTGTTCACAGTCAGGCTAACCAATTCACCATCAGAACGCTCAGCCAGGATCTCGATATTTCCAGGAGCGCCATCCGCAGCCATGCGTATACGCCCAAACGCGCTGAGATCGCGGTCCTTGTTGCTGCTGACGTAGACGGTGGAACCATCCAGGGTCAATTCGCCAACGAAAGTGGCCAGCCCCTCATGCCGGGTGAGCAGCGTGTCTTTTCCTGAGGCAAGATCGAGAAGGTAAAGATTGTCATCGCCGCGGCTGCGCAGGCGAAAGAGGAGGGCCTTTCGTCCATCTTGGGAAATGGTCCCGATGCCGCCGACCCCTGGATTCTTGCTGACCAGATTCACCGCCCCGGATTTCAAGTCGACGAGGAAGCTGTCGCGCGAGGCGGGATCGAGCCGGCTGGAATTAATGGCAATCTTTGTTCCATCTTCCGTCCAGGCATCAAAGCCGTTGTTGTCCTTCCCGCCATTGGTGAGGAGCCGCAGCCCGGTGCCGTCCGGCCGGACAACATAGACCTGAGAATTCAGGCCGCCGCCGGGAGCCACGGTCAGCGCGAGCCAGTCTGAAGCCGGCGACCAGTCAGCGCCGATGACAGGATCATCACCGTTGGTGACCATGCGCGGATATCCGCCCTCAGTGGGCACAATCCAAACCTGGGGCACGCCGCTCAGGTTGGAGATAAAGCTGACCCACTTCCCATCGGGAGAAAAGCTGGGACTGTTCGCGTTACCCACACGGGCCATCCGGGCCACTGAGGCAGCAATTTCGTCCTGCTGGCTTTTTCTGGCAGCAGGAGGATTCTGCGGCGAAGCTGAAATACTCAAGCAAACAGCCAGAACGAGCATTAAAGCAAAGCGACGAATCAACAAGGTCTCTTCTCCTTAATAATCTGTCCTACGTCCAATACGTCCTATCCAGCGTCCGATATTGAATCGCCTCAGCAATATGTTTGCTCTCCAGCTGCGGATTGCCTTCCAGATCGGCAATGGTGCGCGCCACCTTCAGGATTCGGTCATGGGCGCGGGCGCTCAGGCCTTGCTGCTGCATGGCGCGCTCCAGCAGGCGCTCGCTATCGGCATCCAGCTCGCAATACGTCCTGATCTGGCGTGAGCCCATTTGGGTGTTGGAGTAGATGCGCTCTCCGGCGGCGGCAAAACGGTTGAGTTGCACCTGGCGGGCGCGGATCACGCGCTCGCGAATCTGGGCCGAGCTTTCCGCGTTGCTGTCACTGCCGCGCAGCTCCTTGTAGTTAACCGCTGGAACGTCGATGTGAATATCGATGCGGTCCAGCAGCGGGCCGGAAATCTTGGAGACGTAGCGCTGGATCATGGTCTCCGTGCAATGGCACTCGCGGGTGCGGTCGCCCCAGTAGCCACATGGACATGGGTTCATGGCCGCAGCCATCATGAAACGCGCCGGAAATGTAAGCGACATAGTGGCCCGCGCAATACACACGTTGCCATCTTCCAGAGGCTGGCGCATTACCTCCAGCACATTGCGCGGGAATTCAGGCAGCTCGTCCAGAAACAAAACGCCATTGTGGGCCAGTGAAACCTCTCCCGGACGAGGAGTAGCCCCGCCGCCAATCAGCCCAGCATCGGAGATGGTGTGGTGCGGAGAGCGAAAAGGACGCACGCCCACCAATCCGGCGTTGGTGTCCAGCACCCCAGCCACGCTGTGAATCTTGGTTGTCTCCAGCGCCTCTTCAAAGGTGAACGGCGGCAGGATGCTGGGAATACGCTTGGCCAGCATGGTCTTGCCCGAGCCGGGCGGGCCGATCATCAGGATGTTATGCCCTCCGGCGCAGGCAATCTCCAGAGCGCGTTTGGCAGTGAACTGTCCGCGAACCTCTTTAAAGTCCGCAGCGCCATGAATCTGCGAACCCAGCAGCATCTGTGCTGTGTCTACCTGCAGAGGGGCGATTCCGTTGCCGCTGTTCAGCAGGGTCACTACATCCATGAGCGATTTCACCGGATACACGTCTACGCCCTTCACCACCGCGGCCTCGCGCGCATTGACCTCCGGCACAATCAGGTGTGGGATTTTCCTGGCGCGGGCCGCTATGGCAATGGGCAAGGCCCCACGCACGCCACGCACGCCGCCATCCAGCGATAGCTCGCCCACCATCACGTACTCCTGCAGCTCTTTTTTCTTGAGACCGCCATAAGCGCCCAGAATTCCCATGGCCATGGGCAGGTCAAAACCCGAGCCTTCCTTCTTGATGTCAGCGGGAGCAAGGTTGATGGTGATGTGGGTCTGTGGAACATCGTAGCCGCAATTCTTCAACGCGGCTTTAATGCGCTCGCGGCTTTCGCGGACCGCGGCATCCGGAAGCCCTACTGTCTGAAAGTTCTCTTTGTCCAACTGGCGTGAGCCAACGTCCACTTCTACCTCGATGATGTTGGCATCAATGCCATACACAGCAGCGCTCTGGGTCTTGAAAAGCATTCGCGCAGGTTCTCCGGATGAGACCGCGATTGTAACAAAACCAGCTCTTAGTAATTAGTACTAAGGCGGCGTGCATAAATAAGTACTTCAACTGAAAATTACAATGTGATAGCGTTTGCGAATGGTGATGTCTGCGGCAGGCATTCGGCGGCGTTACGCGGAATTATCGCCTGTTTTGGATGAACGCGGACGGCGTCGGTTTGCAGCCACAGAGGCCCGGGCCTACGGGTA
>Ga0209168_10000188_pt1 | contig 69932 bp, 58 predicted proteins | sample Coa_R1_FD_187156 | JGI IMG/M metagenome (GOLD analysis project Ga0209168, IMG submission 187156) | Surface soil microbial communities from Centralia Pennsylvania, which are recovering from an underground coalmine fire - Coalmine... | ecosystem: Environmental > Terrestrial > Soil > Unclassified ...
TGCTTCGACTGCGGTGAGGATCGCTTCGCGCTCCTCACCTCCGCTCAGCATGACACCCCCCCACCTCTCGTGCCAAAAGCGCGCGCGAAATTGGCGCTGCAGCGCTATCGGGCGTCTTTTGACCGACTGCTTTCAGTGTAATGGTAGGGATGCTTCGACTGCGGTGAGGATCGCTTCGCGCTCCTCACCTCCGCTCAGCATGACACCCCCCACCTCTCGTGCGAAAAGCGCGCGCGAAATTGGCGCTGCAGCGCTATCGGGCGTTTCTTGACCGACTGCTTTCGGTGTAACGGTAGGGATGCTTCGACTGCGGTGAGGATCGCTTCGCGCTCCTCACCTCCGCTCAGCATGACACCCGCTACGTCTCGTGCCAAAAGCGCGCGCGCAATTGGCGCTGCAGCGCTATCGGGCGTTTTTTGACCGACTGCTTTCGGTGTAACGGCAGGGATGCTTCGACTGCGGAGAGGATCGCTTCGCGCTTCTCACCTCCGCTCAGCATGACAAGAAATAGGTTCGGCCGCGCCAACCAGCACTACCTAATCTTTTTCAGGCGAAAACTTCGGGATCCAGTTCCGAGAAGAATGTCGTGTGCAGGCGCTGAATCACGCCGGGGACTTCGTCTTCTTCGATTACAAAGGTGAGATTGATTTCCGAAGCGCCTTGGGAAATCATGCGGATTTTTTTGTCGGCGAGCTCACGAAAAACCAGGGCCGCGATGCCCGGTGTGTCGCGCAGATTCTCACCGACGAGGCACACGATGGCTTTGCGGCCTTCGTACTTGACGTCGGCGAGTTTGGCAAGATCGGCCGCGAGTGCGGGGATCGCCTGGTTCGAATCGACTGTCAGGGAAACGCTGACTTCCGAAGTGGAGACGACATCCACAGCGACTTTGTGACGGTCAAAGGCCTCGAAGATGGCACGCAGAAATCCGTGCGCCAGCAGCATGCGAGGGGCAGCGACGTCGATGATTGTGATGCGTTTCTTGGCCGCGATAGCTTTGAAAATGTTCTTCGTCTTCGGCGCGCGGGTGGTGATGCGCGTCCCTTCGCACGATGGATTGCGCGAGTTGAGAACATAGACGGGGATGTTCTTCTGAATTGCGGGCAAGACTGTTGCCGGGTGCAGAACCTTCGCGCCGAAATACGCCAGTTCGGCGGCCTCATCGAAGCTGATGACCTTGATGCGGCGGGCATCAGGGCAAGTGCGCGGGTCGGTGGTCAGGATGCCGTCGACGTCGGTCCAGATCTCAATGCGCTCTGCGTTCAGTCCCGCGCCGAAGATGGCGGCAGAAAAATCGGAGCCGCCGCGACCGATCGTAGTCGTAATGCCGGAGAGGTTGGCGCCGATGAAACCGCCCATCACCGGGACCTGTCCTGCCTCAAGTAAAGGCCGAACTTTTTCCTGCAGCTTGAGATTCGTTTCCTCGTATTGAGGCACCGCTTCCATGTACGCACTGTCGGTGACGAGGACATCGCGCGAGTCGACGTGTGCTCCTTTGAGTCCGTGGGCTTCAAAGGCGGCGGCGACGATTTTGCTGGAGAGCATCTCGCCGAAGGCGGCGACGTGATCGGTGGTACGCGGAGTGATTTCGCCGACGGCCGAGATGCCGCGCAACAGTTCGTCGAGAGCTTCAAAGTCGGATCCGAGTTCGGAATGAAACTCGGTGAAACGTGCGGTCCCCAAGAGTTCGCTGGCGGTGTTGTAATGTCGCTCCTGAAGAGAACGGCAAAGCTTGAGCGCGGTCTTGCGCTCGCCTTCGCCAGCGGCACGCGCCATGGTCAGCAACGTGTCGGTCACTTTTGCCATGGCACTGACGATGACAACCGGCTGCTGCGAGAGGCGTCCCTGAACGATGGAGGCGACGCGATCGATCGCTTTGGCGTCCTCGACCGAGGTGCCGCCGAATTTCATGACGATCATCGGCGGGATGTCCTTGAGGAGGTCTTGAGAACCGGGATAAGACCAGGTGTGCTGCGCGCGAGATCCTTCGCTCCGCCGGAAAGACAGCTCCGCTCAGGATGACGCCAGTGGGGACGACCCGCTTGATTCGCGGTGCACGTACTCATCCCAGGTATCCTTTGGCTTTGAGCAGTTCGGCGTTGAGGACTGCCGCACCTGCTGCTCCGCGGATCGTGTTGTGCGAGAGCACAGTGAACTTCCAGTCGAGCACCGAGCAGGGACGCAGGCGACCGACGACCGTGGTCATTCCAGCGCCCGTATCCACATCGAAGCGCGGTTGCGGACGATCAGAGGCAGTTACATAGATCACCGGCTTTTCAGGGGCGCTCGGCAACTTCAGTTCCTGAGGCTCCGCGCGATAGCTGTTCCATGCGGCGATGATCTCTTCGGCAGTCGCTTTCTTCTTGAGGCGGATCGAAATCGACTCGGTGTGGCCGTCTTCCACCGCGACTCGGTTGCATTGCGCGCTCATGGCGAAGCCGCCGGGAATGACTTTTGATCCGTTAACCCGTCCGAGAAGTTTTTTCGTCTCCTCTTCCATTTTTTCCTCTTCATTCTTGATGAAGGGGATGACATTGCCCAGGATGTCGAGGGAAGCTACGCCGGGATATCCAGCGCCGCTGACGGCTTGCATGGTGACGGCCATCACCGTATCAAGCCCGAACTTCTGGTGGAGGGGTGCCAAAGCGAGCACGAGCCCGATCGCCGAGCAATTGGGATTTGTGACGACGTAGCCACCAGATTTCTTGCGCCACGCCTGAATGTCGATGAGCTTGATGTGTCCGGCATTGACTTCGGGGATGACGAGGGGCACGTCTTCTTGCATGCGCAGGGCGCTGGAATTGGAGACGACCGCGCAGCCTGCGTTGGCAAAACGAGGCTCGAGTTCAGCGGCAATCGCCGAGTCCAAAGCGGCGAAGATAATCTTGGGTGCGCCGTCGGGTGTGGCCGGAGAAACTTTCATTTTGGCCACGGCAGGCGGAATCGTTGTTTTCAGGCGCCAGCGGGCCGCTTCTGCGTATGGCTTGCCCTCAGAACGATCGGAAGCAGCCAGCCAGGCCACCTCAAACCACGGATGATGCTCCAGCATCTGGATGAATCTCTGTCCGACGACACCGGTAGCGCCAAGAATGCCGATAGGAATCTTCTTGTTCATGTGAATACTTGGGATTTTATAACAAGCGGCGCCTTGTCCCTGTGTGAGCAATCGCGGAAGGCATTACCAAAGCGCAGAATCTACTTCGCACGGTAAGAATTGGGCTATTTGCGATGAACGGTTTCGCTTCCGATCGAGTAATCCGAGGTGAGCGGACCAAATTTTCTCTTTTCCGCGTACAAGCGCCAGCGACGGAAAACGATGCGCAGGCTCGCCATTACGGGGATCGAGAGATAGATGCCGAGAATGCCCGCGATTTCGCCTCCGGCCATAACCCCGAAAATTGCGGCAAGAGGATGCAGTTCCATACTGTCGCCCATGATGCGCGGAGAGGAAACGTAGTCCTGGATCAAGCGCCAGGCGATCAGAAAGATCAGCACTGCGAGCCAGTGGGGATAGCTCATGAGCAGGACAACGGAGATGATGGCGAGGCCAGCGACGAGCGGGCCGACTACGGGCACGAACTCGAATACTCCGCCCACCGTTCCCAGAACCAGCGCGTAAGGCACCCGCATGGCCCCCAGAAATGCGGAGTAGACGATCAGGGAGAGCGCTGCCAGGGTAAGTTGCGCCCGGATGAAGTGCGCCAGCATCTGGTTCAAATCGCCAAGAACATTCTCCAGAAACTCGCGTTGCGGGCGAGATTGGATCGTGGAAAGGAGAAAGTCACTGAAAGAGCGGCCGTCTTTCAGGAAGAAGATGGAGAGAAGTGGGACAATGATAAGCAGCCATGCCTGTTTGGCCACGTCGGCGGTGCGCAGGCCGATGCGTTGTGCCAATTGCTCGATATCGCTTTGATGGTTTACCAGAAAAGATTGCACAAAGGCGGTCGTGTTGTAGTTCCAACCATGTTCGGCACCCAACTGGTTCGCGATCTGTCCGGAACTGAGCCGGGAGAGGAGTCCTGGCAAGGATTGACCCAACCGGCCGGCTTCGCGTGTGACTTTCGGACCGACAATGACGAAGAAGATCACAACCAGCGCGAGGAGCAGGGTGTAGATCACTGCGATGGCGCGCCCACGGCCTTTGAGGAAACGTTCCATGTGAGCGACCAGCGGGCTCATCAGGTAGGCGAAGAAGATGGCAAACAGGAAAGCGATGAGCGTGTCGTGGGTGACGTAGAGGAAGCCAAGTGCCAGTGCAAACAGGAGCACCGTAACCAAGACCCGAGCGGTACGTGAATCAGTCAGCAGCAAATGAGTCTTTCCAGCGCGATCTTTTCTATCGCGATCTTGTTCTGCCGCCCGGGGAAGTTTGCTTAGTCCCGGACTACCTCAGTGTTATCGGCAGGGATCGCCACGCGCATAAGCTTAAAGTGATCGCTATCGTCCACCCAAAGTGCCCACTCAAAATCGTCACCCTTCAGATTCAAACGCATAAGATTCCGTTCTGCGCCGTGCCAGGTAACTTTTTCGGGACCCACCAGAGAGATTCGTATGCGCGCTGAACTGCGGTCCTGAGGGATCACAATGCCGAATTCCGCAGGCTCCTGTTTACATTTCATGCTTCCATTTTCAGGGTTGCAGTTGGCCGCCAGGTAGCGCCAGATCAAGACTTCCCGCTGGATGAAGAAATTGTTGTCGAGAATAACGGAAGTGTTCGGCATCAGAAACGACTGCTCGGCTGGTTTTGAGGAGGATGGAGTGACGATCTTCTCGATCAGGAATTCATTATTGGGCAGAAGGGTCAAAGAACCGCCGGAAGACTGACTCCACTCGTAACGGATGAGCTGCCCGTTCGAAGTAATCTGCAGGTCGGACTTCTGGCTGACGGGATCGCTCCCAACCAATTGCTTGAGCTGCGACTTGATCGAACTTTCGGAATTCTGTTGCTGAATATCGAAGGTTTCCGTCGCAACGCGCTGGCCCTTCACAAACACCCCAAAAGCGCCGGAGTCGACGGTCTGAGCAGCACCTGGCTTGGGTTCTTTCTTGTCGCGTGCGAGCGATGGCGTGAGTAGTGCCAGAGACGAGGCGAGTAAGAAGGCAGCCGCCCGGAACGTGGTTCGATCGAACTTCACTCGACTTCTCCTTGTTCTCTTCGAATTTCGATTTTCTTCAGCTTAAGCCTTTGCACGATCTCGTCTGCGATTGCGTCGAGCGTACGACCCCCGGTCTCGATGCGCACGGACGCTGCCAGATACTTCTTCCGGCGAACCTGGTAAAGTCCGCGAAACTGATCTCGGCTGCGAAGCAAAGGACGTTCCGCCCCCATTTCGCTCGCTTGCCGGCAGCACCGCTCCCAAAGCTCTTCGACGGGAGCGTCCAGGAACAACGTGGTTATGCGCATGTTCTGGAGCATCTTCGCATTCCGCTCCTCGACAAACGCACCACCCCCAAGAGCGACAACCCTTGAAACACCCTGCCGCAATTCCTGCAGGACTTCCTGCAACGCCTCGTGCTCAGCCCGGCGGAATTCGGGCTCTCCGGAATCATGAAAAATATCCGCGATCTCCCGGCCGGTACGGCGCTCGATCCGGTCGTCCAGATCTTCAAAGACCCAATTCAATCGCTGTCCCAAGGCACGGCCGACGCTACTCTTCCCCGCGCCCATGAAGCCGACCAGAAACAGGGCGTTGGGCGAACCGCCCCCCTTCTTTCTCGAGGACAAACCCTGCGCAGGAGCGTGGGTTCGGACGCCGATCCTTCCAGAACGCCTGTGCGAGCGACCCGGCTTCTTCTTTTTTCTATTTTTCAGAGCGTTTTCTGAGGTGGATTTTACCACTGAAACTGCGCAGGACTACGGTCGAAGAGACGGCCGCACGCCCCATGGTACCCCAGAAGGCACTTCCTTCCTTCAAGACGAAGGAAGTGTGAGATTTTGGCTGAAGAGGAATGTCGTCGTGCACTTCTCCGCGGACCGTACGGGCGCTGACGTCGGCGGAAGTGGTTTCAGGGACAACCGCTTCGATGTCGCCACTATGGCTGGTCAGGCGATATTCGCCGTGATCGCCAAAGTCGCCGGCATAACTGATCGCGCCGCTGGTCGAGATAACCTGAATAAGGGGCCCGGTGACGCCTTTCAGAGTGACACTTCCGCTGAGAGAGTCGACTTCGACGTGGCCGTCTTGCACATTTGTCAGTGTCACGGGACCATTTAGGGTCTTCACGTGAACGTGAGCATTCGTGATATCGCGAAGGTCGACGGCAGCGGACGCACCTTCCAGGCTCAGATCTCCATGAAGCCTTTCCGCGTGCAGGGTACCTGTGCTGGAATGCAGGGTGATGCTGGCATCGGCTGGAGCCAGAATTTCATAGTCGACGCGTCCGGTTTGTTCGTCAGCCCCGGGCAGCAGGTGAGACTGAACTTCCACGCGATTCCCGACGAGAGAGTTATCCACCTCAACCTTGTCGGATGCGATTACTGCATTGATGATGACTACGTTGCCGGTGGAGGGTTTGACGGACACGGAACCGTAAGTATTGTTTACTGAGAGTCCTGCCTTGGGACTGACATTAAAACGGAATTCCTTGTGCGTCTCGGCTGCCAGTGTTGCTACAGATATTCCGGCCATCACTGCGCTGATCGCTGCGAGCTGAATTGTGCGCCCACTCATAGGTTTACCCAAGTCCCCTAATTTTCATTGGCCAGCGACGCAGCTGGCTGCGCCACAATCGCGCATCATTATTGCAGAGAACGGTCCAACGCCAACTCAAAAAGCATTGCCTTCTGTTGATACGCTTCCAGCAGCGACCGGCGAGCTTCCTCATCATTGGGATCGGCATCTACGGTAGTCTTTGCATCCCGGATGTAATCATTGACTCGCTGCAGGTTATCGGTGTACTGGGCTTTCAGCGCGGGAGACTGCTGCGAGATTCCCTGCAGGAGGTCGTCATCGTTCAGACCGGCAATCATTGCATCTGAAACCGAATCCGATGTCGCCGGCCGGATCTCATTCCGCGCAACCGACTGACCTGGAGAATGTTGCCGGACATAAATTCCTGCGGTGATCAACAGAAGAGCGGCAGCCGGTGCGAGCCAGCGAGCCCATCCCCACGAACTGCCGAATGACGGCAGAAGGGAATGGTGCAACCGTTGCGGGCGAATCAAACCCTCCTGCCGCAAAGCGATTTCAATGTTGTTCCACACGCGCGGGCTGGGCTCGTGAGCGGCACGCAAGTCACCCGCCGCGCAGGCGATTACCAGTAGGTCGGCGACGAGAGCGGCGCACTCCGGGCAATTCTTGAGATGGGCGCGCTGTTCCGGCCGGCTGCCGTCCTCATGCTCCGCCAAGCTTTCTCGTAATTCAACGCAAGTCATACAACACTCCCCAAGCCTCTGAGCGCTCTACTGCATCCTCATTTTTTGTTCCGCCTCGGTCGTTCCGCCAGTCTTCGCTGGCTCCATGCTTGCTACTTAGTTGCCTGTAGTAGGCCTTCAGGATTTCTCCGCTTTTTCAATTCGATTCACTTTCAGCATATCCCGCAGCTTCATGCGGGCCTTGTGTAACTGGGACTTGCTGTTCCCAATGGAGCAGCCCACGATGGCTGCGATCTCATTATGTTCGTAACCTTCCACATCGTGAAGCACAAAAATTGTCCGATAGCCGGGAGGAAGATCGTCCACCGCTTTCTGTAACCGCAGCCGATCGATCGAACCGGCTAAGGATATATCTTCTGCCCCGAAATCCTTCTTGGGTGTATCGTCTTCGCCACCACCCTGCGTAGTCTCCTCAAGCGAAACTACCGGAAGGCTCTTCTTTCTCAGATGCATCAGCACGACATTCACGGACAAGCGATGCAGCCAAGTTGAAAAGGCCGATTCTCCGCGAAACGTTCCAATCTTCCGGTAAAGTTGGAGGAACGCTTCCTGCGTCAGGTCTTCCGCCTCGGCGGTATTCGACGTCATCCGAAGGCATAGCGAATAGACACGTCGCTTATGCTTGTCGTACAGGGCTTGGAACGCTTGCGCGTCTCCAAGTTTCGCCCTGTCGATAAGGTCGGCTTCGATCGAATCGCCAGGCTGTCGTTGTTTTGGGTCGGTCAAGTTGCCTTTTCCGGCCGCACCCCGTGAGATGCGGCTAAATATCTTTACGTTGTATGGGTTGCAGGCAGTCGCGGTGAAACTAGGGTAACCTCTGTATTTAGATTTTGAGAGCAAATCTACCGTTCTTTGGATTCTCTCATCCGACACTCGGTCACTGGAAATCCTTTGCTTGGACGGCCTTGACGGCCTCACCGTTGTTCCTACAAACACTATCCCAAAAATAGAGTCGCAATCTTCGTAAATTGGTAATTTTTTCGTCTCTATTTGGTCGCAGTTGCAGTTGTGATTGTTTCCAGATGGTGGCCGTGCGGGCCTAATTCGCGCTGACGCAGGAGGAATGCGAAGGCAAGTCCCAGGAAGCCGAGAATGGAGAAAATCCACATGCCTAAGTCGTAACCACCTGGATTGTCGGGGCCGGCATGGCTGTAGTCATTGGCCCATCCGATCATGAGGTTGAAGCCAAAGAGCCCGATGTTCTGGATCATGGTCATCAAGCCATAGGCCGTTCCCAGCTTCGATTGATCCACGATGTAAGCGACCGAAGGCCACATTACGGCAGGGATGAGCGAGAAAGCTACACCCATTAAAGCCATCGGTATGTAGAGGTTCACCTGTGTGTAAGCCATCATGAGATAAACCGGAATCAGCAAAAGCGAGCCGAACATCATGAGCAGGGCGCGTTTGCCAATGCGGTCGACCCAGAGGCCGAAGAGGGGAGTTGCAATCATGGCAAAAAGCGTCAGCATGCTGGACAGGAATCCACCAAATTCGCGAGAGGTATGGTGCGCTTCAATGAAGAACTTCACGGCGAAAGTCTGGAAGGGGAAAATCGCCGAATAGAAGGTGACGCACAGCGCGACGATGTACCAGTAGCTCACGCCAAACTTGAACAGATCGCGGAAGATGACTTTATCGGTGGAGGCTTCGCCGAGATGGAAGTTCTTCTCGGCCCGCACTTCCATGCCCCAGTACACGATCGCTCCGATGACGCAGAAAACCGACAACCCGAGAGCGATCAGAAACGGCCAGCGCCAGTAGGCATACGCTGCCCGGGCCCAGGTTGGCGAGTTCAGCGCCGCGAACGATCCCAAACGGCAAATCGTGAGATTAATGCCGAAGGCGAAGCTGAGCTCTTTCCCTCTAAACCATCGTGCCAGCGCTGCCGTGACCGCGACATTCAGAGATTCGGCGCCCATTCCGAAGATGAGCCTTCCCAGGGCCATAACCCAAAGTGCTCCCGACGAGGCGGTGATCGCGGGTCCCACAAGGCAGAGGATGCCGAAAATCATCAGCGACTTACGAAGGCCCATGCGGTCGATGATGAATCCGCCGATGACCACCGTGAATATGTTGGGGAAGCTATAGATTGCCTGCAGCAGGCCTATGTTTTCGTCGGAAAAATGAAGCTGCTGCTTCAGTACGTCAGCCAGGGGACTTAAAGCATCGTAGGCGTAGTAACTGCCAAACATCGCCAGGCTAAGAAAGACCAGAACCATCCAGCGATAAATGCGACTTGGCTCAGGACGCGAAGTGTCGTGCATGGGGCCCTTTTCTGCGAGTCAGGATTGGAAGAATCGCAAGCCGAGAAGATTAGCAGAGTAGGTCTCAGTTCGCCGAGATATCTCTGGACACCGCCGCAACGACTGGTGGCCGAAAACCACCATTTTGGTGGAAGTGAGCCACCAAAGCGTCCACACCGAAACCGACCGCCCGGTCCGCTGGGATACATAACGTCACAAAGAATAAATCGATTACCGCCTATTAAGAGGGCGGGGTTCGAGTGGCCCGCCTCCTGCACATCGCTCAACAACAAGTTCGGCCCCGGACTTGGATGTTCCGCTCGCGACAACCAAACGGGTAATCCATTCCAAAGGAGTATCTCCCATGCGTTTACGCAGTTGTGGTCTCCCCTTTGTGTGCCTGCTCGTGTTAGGTTTCACGTTTCTTCTGGGTTGCAATAACACCCTGAATCCGTTGTGTTCGAGTGCCCGGCCGGCGCCAGTGATCGGATCACTCTCGCCCAGTTCGGTTTCATTCTCACAAGTCCAGCAGGGCTTCACGATGATTGTGAATGGCAGCGAGTTTGTTTCGACCTCACAAATCATGGTGAATACCACTCCAATTGCCGCGACGGTTGTAAGCCCAACCGAGATGAAAGTGAATCTCACCACGGATGTGATCTCAGCCCCGGGTTCGGTGAAGATCATGGTGCAGACCCCTGGCGGGAATTCCGGGGATGTTGGTTGTACAAGCGGCGGCAACAGCAGTGCGCTCACACTCACTGTGAATTAGGGAAGCAGGAAGAAGAACAGGACACGGCCTAGCTGCCAACGTAACGCGCATACAGGCTGCGGGCAACGGCCGTGTCCGTGGTTCCCTTGATGATGGCCCGTCCGTCGGGGAAGAGCGTCATCTCGTAGGGGTCGTGCCAGAACTTCAGGACAAAGTCGTTACGACGGACGATGCCATGTGGCTGGAGGCGGCGGTCCATCTCGGCGAAGTCGATTGGCCGTTGCCTCTCGTGGATCTGCACGGAATTTCGTCCGCAGAGGGTGATGTGAGGGCGTCCTTCGCCAGCGAGGTGAATGAAATTACGTTCTCCGCAGGCGCGGCATCCGGAACGCGGCTTGGCCGCGGAGATTTCGGCGGGCAAATTGGTCCAGAGATCGAACGAGAGCAGGGTTCGCCGCACGATGGGAGCCTGCGGGCCATGGACCAGAACCTTGAGTGCCTCCGTGGCGGCTATCGAGGCTACCAGGTTCACCGCAGAATTCAGGATGCCAGAGGTCTCGCAGGTATCGACGATACCGCGCGGCGAGTCAGGAAAGATGCAGGCGAGACATGCCGTCTGTCGTGGCACAACATTCAACGTGACCGCATAACTGCCCACGGCAGCGGAATAAACCCACGGTAGCGAACGATCCACAGCGTAGTCGTTGATCAGGTAACGGGTTTCAAAGTTATCGGTGCCATCAAGGATCAGATCCATTCCTTGCAGTAGTGCTTCAATATTGCCGGGAATCAGATCATCGACTTTCGCTTCAACTTCGATTGCAGAGTTAAATGCCGCGATCTTCCGGCTGGCGGCAATGGCTTTGGGAAGGGACTCGGCCGCATCGGTTTCGTCGAAAAGCGATTGCCTTTGCAGGTTGCTGGGTTCAACGAAATCGCGATCGATGATGCGAAGTTTCCCAACCCCCGCGCGGGCAAGTAGCGCAGCTAAAGCTGAGCCGGTAGCGCCGCAGCCGACGATCGCGACTCGCGCAGCCGCCAGTTTTTGCTGGCCTTCGGCGCCGATTCCTCGAAAAAGAATCTGGCGAGAGTAGCGGTCATTGAGATTTGGGGTTCGCGGCGAACTGCCATTACTCACGTTACGGTCGTCATGCGTTTCCCGTGCCAAAGAGGTCACCAGTTTCGAGGAGCAAAACCATTATTATAAGTGGGCGAGTAGAGATCGAAGCGGGCGGGTTCCATGGCATTGCCCGCCAGCACAGTACAACGGAGATTGGGCGCAATCCATCGAAGTCATTAGCGTCTATCCAAGGACACCTTTGCCGAAACGGTACGCGACATTTCTGACCGCGATGCTCCTGCTGTGGTCTATCGCCGTACCTGTAAAGGCGACAGCTTCTTCTGAGGCCGGTCCAGCCTTCTCAGCAGAGAATTCGGGTCGAGATTTTGCCCAGGAACAGGTGCAATCTCTTGGAAACATAGCCTCCGCTTACCCGGGAAAGACCGTTCGATCGATTGAGTTGCCCGGAGTCGCGGATCGGGATCGCGATCACCTTTTGCAATTAGTTGCGCAGAAAGCAGGCACCCCGCTGGATCGCGATCAAGTGCGCGACAGCATACGTACTCTCTACTCGACGGGCCGCTTTGCCGACATTCAGGCGGAAGTGATTCCCTCGGGTGATGATGTCGTTCTGACCTTCGCAACTTCGCCCAACTTCTTCGTCGGTGCGATGGAGGTTGAGGGAGCTCCAAATCGACCGAACTCGAACCAAATCGTGAATGCATCGAAATTCCAGCTGGGAGAACTCTATAGTCAAGAGAAGCTCGACCGGGGGCTGGAGAATGTGCGCCAGCTCATGCAGGAGAACGGCTACTACAAGTCGCGTGTCACAGCCGAGAGCACATCCAATCCTGTTACCCAAGAAGTAGACATTCTTTTTCATGTTGACACTGGGTCGCAAGCTCACGTGGGAGAGATCCGTGTCACAGGAAGCACGAAGCTAACTTCGCCCGAGGTCCAGAGGATTGCCCACATGGATCCAGGCGATCGACTCACGTCTGCCCGAGTCAGCAATTCACTGCAACGTCTTCGAAAGAAATTCCAGAAGGAGCAGAAGGTTCTGGCGCAGGTCTCCATTGCCGAGCAGACCTACCGTCCGGAAAAGAATGCTGTGGATTTCACATTTCAGATTGATAGCGGTCCCCAGGTACTAATCTCAGCCCAGGGATTTCACATCAGCCGCGGCGTATTGAAAAAGCAAGTTCCCGTGTATGAGGAAAATGCCGTGGACGATGACCTACTCAATGAGGGCAAGCGCAATCTGCTCGACTATATTCAGACCAAAGGACACTTTGAGGCCAAGGTCGAGATTCGGAAAGAAAACGATCCGAACACGCTGCGCGTGATTTATGTCATCGATCCCGGCCCGATTCACAAGCTGTCTGTCGTGGATATCACCGGCAACAAGAACTTTCTCGATACCAAGACTCTGCGTTCATACCTGCAAGTGCAACCGGCCAGCCGTCTTCTCAGTCATGGACGCTATAGCGAAGCCCTCCTGCGAACCGACGTCGCTACCCTCGAAGGTCTTTACAAATCGAACGGCTTCCACGGCGTGAAGATAGAAACGAAGGTCGATGACAATTATGAAGGTGTGCAGAACCGGCTGGCTGTGCACATCCATATCGACGAAGGTCCCCGAACCCAAGTGGGCGTGGTTCGTGTGGTTGGCAATGAAAAGGTAAAAACCAGTGAGTTACCGGAGCTCAGCACTCAAGCCGGCCAACCCTATTCCGAACAGGGGCTGGCCAACGATCGCGAACGGATTCTCAGCTACTACTTTGACCACGGGTTCCCTAACGCTTCGCTGGACATCACCACATCCACACCTCAACCGAATCGTGAAGATGTGACCTTTACGATTCAGGAAGGAGAGCGTTTTATTGTGGACAAGGTCATGGTTGGGGGCACGGAGCACACGCGCGATTTCGTAGTGCAGCGCGAATTAGAAGTGCACCCGGGGGATCCCCTCAGCCAACAAGATTTGTTGAATACGCAAACCCGGCTCTACGACTTGGGCATCTTTAGCCAGGTGGATACGGCAGTGCAGAATCCGGAGGGCTCCGATCCGCGGAAGAATGTGCTGGTTCAGGTTCGTGAAGCCAAGCGCTACACATTCACCTATGGCGCCGGCCTCGAGTTTGAGACGGGTCTTCCCGCGGGAGTACAGGCACCACAAGGGAAGACGGGTGTAAGCCCGCGCGTTGAATTCGATGTGACCCGCCTGAACCTTGCTGGACGCGACCAGACCCTCACGTTCCAGTCTCACGTCGGTAGCCTGCAGCAACGTGGACTGGTGAGCTACGAGATCCCGAAGCTTCTGGACAGCGATAAGTTCAAGCTGATCTACACCATTTTCTACGACAACAGCCTGGATGTGGCCACTTTTACCTCGCAGCGGCTGGAAGGGAAGATCGATCTGCGGCAGCAGTTTGGAAATTCGGGAAGGGAACCGGGAACGCGTCCGGGCCCGGATTCGATGACGTACCGTTTTGATTACCGAGCGGTGAAAGCCAGCCATTTCGCAACAGCCTTTTCTCCCGGCGAAATCACGATCCTGTCTCTCCCTGCCCGCGTCGGCGGTCCGGGTTTCACCTTTATCCACGACAAACGGGACAATCCTCTGGAAAGTACGAAGGGCGACTACTTCACACTGGATGCCTTTGCAGCCACGAGTTTCTTTGGTTCACGTTCCGATACCTCGAAAGCCAGCCTGCCCACCAACTTCGCGAGAGCGCTGGCCCAATATTCGTCGTATTACGCCTTTGGACCAAAAGGAAAGAAGGACCGGCAGTTTGTTTTCGCACGGTCGACGAGCATTGGACTGGAGCAGCCTTTCCAAGGCACCAGAGTTCTTCCGCCGGGAGCTTGCCCGCTGACGAACGGGCAGTTGACCTGTACAGATTTTGCCATCATCCCATTGCCGGAACAGTTCTTTGCGGGCGGCGGCAACTCGCATCGTGGATTCGGGTTAAATCAGGCAGGACCTCGCGATCCCACTTCCGGCTTCCCGGTCGGTGGAACGGCGCTCTTCGTCAATAACCTTGAGCTCCGCTTACCGCCGATAGCATTGCCTTACTTGGGAGAAGGATTCGGTTTCGCGATTTTTCACGATATGGGCAACGTTTTCACCGCGCCGCACGATATGTTGAAGGGATTGCTGCGGTGGCACCAGCAGAATCCCCAACAGTGCTTGTCCGGAAGTACAACAGACTCTCAGTGTGTTACGAACTTTGACAATAGTGGTTATGATTACACTTCGCACGCGGTGGGGATTGGCGTAAGATATAAGACTCCGATCGGGCCATTGCGTTTTGATTTCGGATACAATCTGAATCCGACCCGCTATTTCCAAACGTTTTCGGTTCCAGGAAGTCCATCGAGCACGTTTCTCGAAGGACAGCACCTTCGGCATTTCAACGTATTTTTCAGTATCGGTCAGCCTTTTTAATGCGGATGATTCTCACCAAGTCGAGTGCTGTTGTCGGGGCTATCCTTCTGCTGTGCACACTTGCGCTGCCTGCGATGGCGGGTCAAGTCATCGATCGCATCGTGGCCACGGTGAATGGGCACATCATTCTGCAGAGCGACTGGAACGATGCTTTGCGTTACGAGGCGCTGCTCAGCGCGCGTTCGATCAGCGATTTCAATGACCAGGAGCGTCGCGACATTCTCGATCGTCTGATCGATCAGGAACTCCTCTCCGAGCAGATGAAGTCGGCTTCTTTCCAGCATGCCACGGAAGCGGAAGCAGCCGATGAAATCACGGCGGCCCGGAAGCTGTATCCAGAGGCTGCGACTGATAGCGGCTGGCAACAGGTGCTCAATCGATTCGGGCTTACCGACAGGATGTTGCAGGATCATGTCCGCCAGCAAATCGATTTAATGCGTCTGGTCGATGCTCACCTGCGTCCCGCTGTGCAGATCGACTCCAAGAGCGTTGAAGCGTACTATCGCGAGAAATTCGTTCCGCAGTTGAAGCAATCGGGGGCCGATGAAGTTCCTCTGGCCGACGTGTCGGCGAAGATTCGTGAACTGCTGACTCAGGAAAAAGTCAACGAACTGATGGTCTCGTGGCTGCAGTCGCTCCGCTCCGAAAGCCGAGTCAGCGTTCCGGGTATGGAGGGTTCTCCCGGCGAGGGAGTTCAAACCCGGTGACTGAGCCCGCCGCCAGCGCTCGGCGCTGGTGGAAGATCCTCCTCATAGTTCTAGTTGCGGCGTTGACCTGCGTCGTGCTTGGTTTGTGGTATACGACCACGCAATCCTTCCAGAATTACGTTCGATCCCGAATGGTTTCCGAAGTGGAGCGCATAACGGGAGGGCGTGCGGAAGTCGGCAGTTTTCATGTTGTGCCATTTCATCTGCAGGTTGAAGTCCGCAACATTACCGTTCATGGGACCGAAGCCTCGACCGATGTTCCTCTCGCGCATGCGGATAGTTTCGTAGCCCAGCTGAAGGTCATATCTTTTCTGCGGACGGAGTTTGGTTTCTACTCACTGGCGCTTGAACATCCGGTGGTTCACGTGGCGATCGGTCCGGACGGGGCCGCGACGAACATCCCCGCAATGCGCGGGATGGGGCAGGCACAGCGCACCACGACCGAACTCGAGCGACTTTTTTCGCTCTCCATCGATCACCTGTCCGTGCACAACGGCGAATTGCTTTGGGCCGATCAGCAAATTCCCCTCGACTTTTCTGTCGAGGGCGCCAATGTGTTGATGGATTATTCATTCCTGCGCGGACGCTATGAAAGCCATCTGGCTCTGGGCAAAGTCGATACCGCACTTCAGAACTTTCGCCCTTTTTCGTGGATGACGACAATCGATTTCAGTCTCGCTCCCACATTTGCGGACATCAAGGCGGTGAAATGGAGTTCGGGGCGATCATCGTTTGAGGCGAATGGGCGGATTAGCGACTTCCATAATCCGCGGATCGACGGCAGTTACGATGCACATCTGAACGTCGGAGAGGCGGCAGCCGTCGCGCGCCGCAAGGATCTGCGAGAAGGTACGGCCGAATTCAAGGGGGACGGCCACTGGTCGTTGAGCGCGTTCATGACAACAGGTTCGATGGCGTTGCGCGACATCGGCTGGCAAACCGACCAGATCATTGTGAAAAAGGCCAGCGCCTCCGCCGAGTACTCCCTTAACGAGGACCAAGTCAAGGTTCAGAAACTGCAAGGGAAGTTGCTCAGCGGCAGTTTCACGGGTGATGCCCAGGTCGATAACTGGTTGCATAGTATTCCGTTGGCGCAGGCCGAGAAGAGTAAAAAGGAAGAACTGCCCGTAATTGGAGTGCCACGACCAGCGAAGAAAGGCGAGAAGGCAAAGACTCCAGGTGTGCAGAGCGGAGCCGTGCATTTGCGGCTGCGCGATGTTTCGGTTGCAGAAGCTGGGGCAGCCCTGGATGTCCCCAAGCACCCCCTTGACGGCTTTAAGCCCGCCGGGTTGGCCAGCGGGAGTGTGGACGCCGTCTGGAAGGGAACGCCAGCCAATGCGGAGATCGGGTTTAGCTTCGATGTGTCCCCGCCAGCCCATACCACGGGTCGGGAGTTGCCGATCACGGCCCATATGCAGGGCAAGTACCGTGGCGCGAACGATTCTCTGGAACTCGCGCAGTTCAATGTCAACACACCTTCGTCCAAGGTCGCGGCCGAGGGCATGCTCGCCGCTTCTTCACGCTTGCGTTTCTCTGTTTCCACTTCGAATCTGGAAGAGTGGCGTCCGCTGGTCAAAGCTTTGGGTGGTCCCACGAATTTACCTTTTCGCGTCGATGGGAATGCCGGTTTCAACGGTACGGCCGCCGGAACTTTCTCCTCGCCAACTCTGGCCGGAACTTTAGTGGCCGAGGACTTCGAGTTCACCGTGCCGGCTACTTCGCGCACTCAACAAAAACCGGTGCACTGGGATTCATTGGCCGCGAGCATCCAGCTTTCCTCCCATGAAATGGCTCTTCGCGGAGGCAGTTTGCGACGCGGTGATACCAGTGCTGATTTCGAGGTGAACGCCATCCTGCAAAAAGGACAGTTCACCGAAAGCAGTCCGTATACGGCGCGCGTGAACCTGCACAACGTCGACGTAGCGTCGACCGCGGCTTTCGCGGGTGTCGACTATCCCATCTCGGGAACGGCAGACGTCTCGCTGCAGGTTTCAGGAACCCGGGCGCATCCCCAAGCTCAGGGCCACATTCATGCGGTGGATGGTTCCGCCTATGGTGAAGAGATCGAGAAGTTCGATGCGGACCTGCATATCGGGGCGAACGAGACCGCTCTCAACAACATCCACCTCACTCATCAGGACGCAGAAGTCAATGGAAGCGCGGCGTATAGCCCTTCCAGCCGGGCATTTCGTATCGACCTCATCGGAAAGAATTTCGATGTCTCTCGCATTCGTCAGATTCATCTCGATGAACTGCCCATGGAAGGTCGCGCCGATTTCACGCTGCAAGCAAATGGAACAACCAACTCCCCCGTGATCAATGCTCAACTGCAGGTCCGCGACCTGACACTCGATCGTGAGCGTTCGGGCGAAGTCGACCTCCAGGCCACGACCCAAAATGGTCAACTGGTTGTCAGTGGAAGGTCGGAACTGTTGAAGGGCACATTAACGGTGGAAGGCACCATCGGCATGCACGGCGATTATCCCGCGAACATCGCAGCACACACCGATCATGTCGACCTCGATGCGTTGTGGCGTGCTTACCTGGGCGATCAGCTTACCGGACATTCCTCGGCCACAGGCGTTATGACAATGCAGGGACCTCTCCGTTATCCCCAGCAATGGAAGTTGGCGGGCACCGCGACTGATCTATCGATTGAGATCGAGTACGCGAAGCTGCACAACCAAGGTCCGGCAAGTTTCACCTATGCAGATCGACTGTTGCACATCAACGAAGCGCACCTTATCGGCGACGGCACCGATGTTACCGGTCACGGCTGGATTTATTACGCCGAGGGTCGACGTCTGGACTTCGTTGCCGATGGTCGCGCGGATCTGCGGTTCTTTGACATGATCGACCCTAACCTCACCGCGACCGGGCAGGCGGTCGTTCACGCGACCATGGGAGGTACGGTCAAAGATCCGTTGCCCCAGGGAACCATCCAGATCTCAAACGGCACCGCTAACTATGCGGGGCTATCCAGTGGCCTTAGCGAGATGAACGGGAATCTCTTGTTTACGCGAAATGGCATTCACATCGAGCAACTGACCGCTCGGACCGGCGGGGGAACGCTGGATCTCAAAGGCGACGCCAGCAGTTACAACCAGCAGCTGAATTTCAACCTCACCGCCATCGGTAAGGATGTGAGACTTCGTTACCCGCCGGGCGTGAGTTCGACCGCGACCGCAGAACTACATTGGGTGGGCACGAAGTCGGCATCATTGGTTTCGGGCGACATCCTGGTTACAAAGCTGGCGGTGACTCCCGGCTTCGATTTTGGCTCTTACCTTGAGCACAGCCGCCAATCCGCGGCGGTCACCTCGGCTAACTCACCTCTCTACAACATCAAGCTCGACGTCTCGGTACGCACTGCTCCGGAGTTGCAGATGAAGACGGCCGTCGCCCGCTTGTCGGGCGATGCTGACCTGCGCCTCCGAGGATCCGTCGCTCGGCCTAGTGTTTTGGGACGGGCCGACATTCTGGAAGGCGACGCGACCTTCAACGGCATTAAGTTCCGATTGGAACGCGGGGATATTACGTTTGCCAATCCCGTGGCCATCGAACCGCAAGTGAACTTGCAAGCGACAACACACGTTCGCAACTACGATCTGGATGTAACCGTGACGGGAACGCCGGAGCGGCTGAATGTGAACTATCGCTCGGAGCCGCCATTGCCGAAGTCCGACATCATCGCTCTTCTCGCGCTGGGCCGCACCAGCGAGGAGTCAGAACAACTTCAGCAGCAGTCGGGGCAGACCCTGTTTACCGACGAGGCGACGAACCTCATCATCAATCAGGCGATCAACTCCACGGTCAGCAGCCGTATGCAGAAGCTGTTCGGAGTCAGCCGGATCAAGATCGACCCACAGGGACTGACTACGGAAACGAACCCAACCGCCCGCGGGCCTCAGATCACGATCGAACAGGAATTCGCCAATAACCTGTCCCTCAGCTACAGCACGAACGTGTCACAGAGCTCGCAGCAGATCATCCAGGGCGAGTACTACATCAATCGCAACCTTTCCGTGCAGGGTACGCGCGATCAGAACGGTGTCGTCAGCTTCGACGTGCGGGTGCGACAGCGCAAAAAGTAGCGTCGGGGAAATAGAATGTCCGAGCGGGCTCGCAACCCCATACATGAACGTTCCTCACCCCGATACTTACTCCGATCTGCGGCGCCAGATGGTGGACTTGCAGTTGCGTGCCCGGGGCATTGCTGACGAACGTGTGCTCGCCGCCATGGATCGTGTGCCGCGCCACGAATTTGCACCCGAACCCTATCGCTCGCAGGCCTACGAAGATCATCCGTTGCCGATCGCTGAAGGCCAGACGATCTCGCAACCCTATATCGTTGCGCTGATGCTTGAAGCCCTGGGGCTCTCGCCGTCCGAGCGAGTGCTGGAGATTGGAACGGGTTCGGGATACGTTACGGCGCTGCTGGCGGAGATGGTTTCACAGGTCGTCTCAATCGAGCGGCATGCGGTTTTAGCCGATTCCTCACGCGCACGGCTGGCAACAATGGGCTACCAAAATTTCATCGTCCTCGTGGGCGATGGCACTCGAGGAGTTCCGCAATTCGCGCCTTACGATGCGATCATTGTTTCGGCGGCTGCGTCCGAGTTGCCGCCGCAGTTGATCGATCAGCTCGCTGCGGGCGGACGCATGATCATCCCCATAGGCGGAGACGACTCACAGCAGTTGCAATTCATCTGTAAGGAAAATGGGGAAATCAAGACGAGAATGCGGGAACTGTGTCGCTTCGTCCCACTGGTTTCGGGAGAGTAAGAGATCTGTTGCGGACGAGAGAGGGGCTCCGGAACTCAGAACCGTTTTTCCCGCTGGATTACAATCGATCCATGGCGGTGATGCACAACCTGCGCGTCACGCTGGAGATGATCAAGTGGGAGCACTCCGTCTTCGCGCTTCCGTTCGCACTGTGTGGAGCGATGCTCGCCGCCGGAGGCTGGCCTTCAGTTCACCAACTTCTTTGGATCATCGTCGCGATGATCGCGGCCCGCTCCGCTGCCATGGCTTTTAACCGCTGGGCGGATGCCGCGATCGATGCCGCCAATCCCCGTACCAGCACAAGGGCGCTCCCCGCCGGTCATCTTTCACCCGCATTCGTGGTTACGTTCGTCGTGATTTCGAGCGCGGTGTTTGTGCTGGCAGCGAGCCAGCTGAATCGATTGACGTTGCTGCTCTCGCCGGTGGCGCTGGCTGTATTGTTGCTCTATTCCTATACGAAGCGCGTGACACGATGGTCGCACCTGGTGCTCGGATTCGCACTGGGTATCGCACCCTCGGCGGCATGGATCGCGGTTCGCGGCTTGCTCGATCCTCGCATTCTCCTTCTTACGGCTGCCGTAACGTTTTGGGTTGCCGGATTCGACGTTCTCTATGCCTGCCAGGATTACGACTTCGACCGCAACGCCGGTCTTCATTCTGTGCCGCGCTACCTCGGGATACCCGGCTCCCTTTGGATCGCCCGTCTTTTCCATCTCATCATGATTGGATTTCTCGTTGGCCTGTTCCTCTCTTTCGGCCTGGGAAAGATAGCCGCGCTCGGCATTCTCGCCGTCCTCCTGCTTCTGCTGTACGAACATTCTCTCGTCAAGGCCGATGATCTTTCAAAGTTGAACGCCGCTTTTTTTACCATGAACGGAGTCATATCAGTGCTGTTCTTCGTGTTCATCGCCGCCGACTTGCTCCTTCGCAAATAGATTCCAGCGGGCAATCTCTGCTTCGATTCATGGCAATAATTGCTGACGCAAACCTGGTGGATGGGATGCGATTCGGTCTGCCTGCCGAGACTGTTCCCTTGACGCTGTCGTTGGTAGTAGACCTGCGTCCCGAGAAGCGAAAGACGAAACGAAAATGCCCGCAACGGGTATCTCCACGGTGCGGGCGTTCTTGGGTTAATGAATTCTCAGTTAGTGAGTTCGGACGCAAGCCTACTGACTGACACGCAGCAGCAGCATCGTTCCTTTCTCGATCTTGACGTTATTCTTCTCCGACGTCATCACTGATCCTTGAGCCGTATTCTGCGCGCCCGCCTCGAGTTTGACATCAGGCATCCCGATGACACCCTGTGTGTTTCCCGTGATCGGGGGCCGAGCGTTGGTCTGCGGCTGTGAGTCGGCGGATCCTCCGCGAGGCGGATAATTCTGTGGGGAACTGGAGGCTTGTGGCTGGCCTTGGAGACTGGAACCTCCCATGGATCCCGAGCGCCCTCCGCCCATGGAGGCACTGGGCGCCGCGCTAGGACTGCCACCCGCGTCACTGCCGCTAGCAGGTGCGGGGTTATTGGTCTGCGGGGCAATTACGGCCTGAATCGACATGGGAAGCGGCATCTGGTCCCCCTTGACTACGGCATGATCGAAGGCGATACCCAGTTGCGATTCCTTCTGCTCTTTGTTCCGCGGTTGCGCTTCCGTAACATGTCCGAGGATTTTCGTGTCCTTGGGGACGAGCACATCACCTTTGTTCGTCTTCATGTCCATCGTGACGGTGGCAACGACCTCGTCGCCAGTCTTGGCTTTCTTCGCGTCAACGGTCTTCGCCAACTGCACCGGGATCACACTGCCCGGCGCAATCTTGAGCGGGTTGTTTTGCGGCTGACTCGAGTTTGGCGCCGCATTTGCTGCCGTACCCGATGCCGGCTGTCCAGCGGGTTTCGCGGGTTGCTGTTGAGACGCTCCGGGTTCAGAACCCGAGGCGGGCGGAGTATTTTGGGCCAGCGCTGCTGCGCAAAGCAGTGCTATCAGGAAAAGTGCGGGAACTACGTTTTTCACGGTCCAGTCTCCTTTTGCAGGCTATCAAGTGCGCGCAACCGCCATCGAATAGATGCAATTCTGGTTTCCAAGGTAGGCGCCGTTCTGTGGTCCCCGACGACAACCGTGTGCTTCACGGATGCATCGTAGTGGCGTGAAAATAAAGGCAGTCTTTCTCGCTCTACTCTTCGTCGGCTTCGTCGGTTTGGTCGCCTGTACCAATGAGAGTCCCGATCAGATCCGGCAGAAAACAGCCGAAGAAACCGCTGCTGTCAAGCGCGATAGCAAGGCGGTTGCCGAAGGACTGAAAGACGGGCTGAGCAGCAAGAAGTCCGTCGATCTCAACAAGGCGCCGAAGGACGAATTGACCTCGCTACCCGGCATTACCGCCCGAGAAGCGGACCACATTATCGCGGAGCGTCCATACGCCAACACCCACCAACTCGTTACCCGGCACGTGATCTCTGAGGACGAATATTCGCAAATCCAGGACAGAGTCGTAGTGAACCGTTAGCTTCCGCAGCAAGGCCTAAAACACATCGTTCTTGGTATCATCAATGGGATGGCTGCTTCGAACCATTCTCAGGCGCACGCATTTCAGACGGACGAGCCGCGGTTAAGCCCGATTCACGAGAAGGTGATGGCTGGCATGCGGCTTGACGCCACCGATGCGATTGCTTTGTACCGCACCGGCGACATTCTCGCCGTGGGCTGGATGGCTAACATCGTCCGCGAACGGATGCACGGCGATAAGACTTATTTCAACGTCAACCGCCATATCAATCCGACGAATGTCTGCGTCGCGGCTTGCCGTTTGTGCGCCTTTGGACGCAAGAAAGATACGCCCGGAGCCTACACCATGGCTCTGGAAGAAGCCTTCGAAACAGCTGCCTCCGGATACTCCGAGGCGGTCACTGAGTTCCACATCATCGGCGGTTTGCACCCCGACCTGCCATTTCAGTACTTTCTCGATTTGTGCTCTGGCTTGAAGCAGCGCTTTCCGCAAGTACATCTCAAGGCTTTCACCATGGTCGAGATTGCATATTTGGCCCGGCGTGCCAAGCTCTCGATTCGTGAAACGCTGGAGCAATTAAAAGCCGCTGGCGTTGATTCGCTGCCGGGCGGCGGAGCTGAAATCTTTGCCGACCGCGTGCGTCACATCATCTGCGACCACAAAATCGACGGCGACCAGTGGCTTGAGACCGCAAAACTTGCGCACCAACTAGGCCTTAAGTCGAACGCGACCATGCTTTATGGCCATGTTGAGAATGACGAAGATCGCGTCGATCATTTGATGAAACTGCGCGCTCTGCAGGACGAAACCGGCGGCTTTCAGACGTTCATCCCGCTTGCGTTCCATCCGGATAACACGCCGCTGCAGCATCTTCCGAAGACGACAGGCATGCTTGACATCAAACAGATCGCCGTCAGCCGGTTGGTGCTCGATAATTTCCCGCACATCAAGTCTTATTGGCAAATGATGACGGCCAAGATCGCGCAGATCTCATTGCGCTTTGGTGCCGACGACATGGATGGCACCGTGGTCGAAGAGAAGATCTACCACGATGCCGGCGCGACTACTCCGCAAGGCATGCGCCGGGAAGAATTGGAGCGCCTGATCCGTGCCGCCGGACGGGTGCCCATCGAGCGCGACACGCTCTACCGGCCGGTTACACGAACCGAGACCTCAGTCACAGTAGCCGTGTAGTTGCTGATTCCATTCACGCTGCAGTCAACTTCTATCTGAAGTGGCATGCAGGTTTCATAAAAGTTCGATTAGTTCCTCAACTGACAGTTCCAGATCGCGAAGAATCGCCCGCAACAAGCCTGGCCCAATCGTCTCCCCCGCATGCACTGGCACCCCACGGTTGTTCTTCCATCCGGATGTTTTCAGGAAAGTGTGGCTGCCCCTAGTGCGAACTGCTTGAAAGCCTGCTCGCTCCAGCATGCGAATGAGTTCCTTGCCCTTGAGCCGGGGAAGGCGAGTCATATCAAGATTTGCTGAACACCGACCAGTTCAAGCGAACGGCCGGTGCCGTCTTCGCTCTCCAGACACAATTCAACGGCTTCGCGCACCCGTCTCATCAGCGTGTTGAGGGTCTTGGCCTGTGTGTGACAGCCGCGAAGGGTAGGAACTGTCCCAACGTAGTAGCCGTCCTCGTCTCTTTCGATCACGACCGTAAATTTCCGCTGATTCTTCACTGTTGAAGCCTCTCTGAGATTTTTATCACCCGCATCACCGTCATTGGATCTGCGACGTGGCGATCAACTTGTGCAGTTCCTCCTGCGAGGCATTCAGCAGATTCCGCAACACGGCGACCTCCGCTGTGATACCGGTTCTGAGGGCGGGATCGAGATCTGGAGCGAAGAAGGGTGAGTGATTCGATGGTAACGTCGTTCCCGCTGCCTTAGCCTCAGCGAACTTTGCTGGATCCGCTCCGCCCAGGCTGAAGTAGAAACCCGGTACACCTTGCTCCACGAAGTAAGAGAAATCCTCCGAGGGAGTAATTGGTTCGGCAGTGGTAACGTTGTTTGCCCCCAAAGCAGCCTGAATTGGAACGCGAAGGCGTTCGGCTAATGCTGGGCTGTTGTAGACGGAGTCCGTCCCTTCCACATGTTCGATGAGAGGCTCGCGAGGCGCATTCGATGCGGCCGCTTCCGCCCGAGTGATCCGATTAATTGCCTCGAGAACCTGCTTGCGGACCTCGGTTTTGTACGTTCGAACCGTAAGCCCCATTTCAGCCTGATCCGGAATGATGTTGTTCTTTGTGCCGGCGCGAATGTATCCCACGGTGACGATTGCCAGTTCCCCGGGTTTCACCTCGCGGGATGCGATTGTCTGAAGAGACAGAATGGTTCGAGCAGCGATCACGATGGGATCCACCGTCGTGTGGGGCATGGCTCCGTGCCCACCCTTGCCGTAGATCGTGATGCGCAACGAATCTGAGTTGGTGTTGTAAATACCGGGAGTGATGGTGATGGTTCCGGCAGGCGATGCATTGCCAACATGCAGAGCCACCGCAATGTCTGGCTTGGGAAAGCGGGTGAATAAGCCATCCCGGATCATGGCCGAGGCTCCGGAAATCGTTTCTTCCGCAGGCTGGCCAATCAGCATCAGCGTTCCATGCCACGTGTTCTTGGTGCTGGCCATAATCTCGGCCGTCCCGATCAGGGAAGCCATGTGCAGGTCGTGTCCGCAGGCATGCATAACCGGGACGTCTCGTCCGGCATCATCTTTCGTGTGTACCTTGCTCGCATATGGCAAGCCAGTCTTTTCTTCCACGGGAAGCGCATCCAGTTCCGTGCGAAGCATGATTGTTGGACCGGCGCCATTTTTCAGCACTGCGACAATTCCGGTGCCTCCGACATGCTCCGTGACCTCATAACCGGCACGGCGCAGACTGGAGGCGAGTTTCGCTGCCGTCTCAGTTTCGTGCGATGAGAGTTCAGGATGCTGGTGCAAGTCCAGATAGAGGGCCTGCGCGTCGGCATATACGCCATCAACTTCTTTCGCGAGTGAGGCTTGCGCTGGAGCTGAAGAGGAGAATGAAACGGCGAATACCAACGGGAACAACAAATGCGTGCGATCGGTCATGGGTGGGAATCATAAACTGCACCATCCGGGCTGCATACCACAATTTGTCGAAAGGGTTGTAAGTCAGTTCTACTAGTGCGAAAAATTTAAGTTGCTTTCGAATTCTCCGCTTGCCTTTTTTATACCGGGTGTACAATCGGCCTTAGATAGCACTTGGTTGCGCGAACTTCGTACAGCAAGGCCGAGGCGCTCATGAACGTTCACGTAAGTTACAGGCTTCATAAAGCCCCTTCCGTAGAGAAAGACGTTCAACACCAAATCGAAAAACTGCAGAAGCGGCTACAGGTGTTCCGGCCCGATCTAGTCCACCTGAAAGGCGTCATCGAAGAGGTTTCTCCTCGCGAAGGTACGAGCGTTTCCTTAAACCTTCGCTTGCCCTCAGGCCAGATGGCCGTCAATAAAAAAGCTCCCACTCCGGAGGCCGCAGTGAAGGCGGCGTTCGAGGACCTGCTGCAGCAGTTGAACAAACACAAGGAGATTCTGCGCGCCTCGCACAAATGGCAGCGCGATCGCCGGGGTAACGCCACCCGCGCAGGCGCTTTTGTGCGAGAGGTACCCTTCGAGCAGACGCTGGCTGCCGTGTTTCCGCCGACAATATCTTCGGATGATATTCGTTCTTATGTGAATGCGAATCTAGCGCGGCTTGATCGCTTCGTCGAGCGTGAGATTTTCTTCCGGGAAGCGCAGGAGACGATTGCTCCAGATTCTGTTTCGAAAGACGAAGTCATTGATGAGGCCATTGCCGCAGCGCTGACCGAAGGTTCTGACAAGCCAGAAAAGCTGGCTCTCGAGCCGTGGCTCTACCGCCAGGCCTTGCGGGCCTTAGACGAGCTTTCGCAGAGCGATGAGACCAACGGTCACGCCGTTCCTCTAGAAGATTCCGCTCGTCGGCCCAATGTGCGCGGAAGCGACGAGCCGGGACTTCAATTTCACCAACCGGACGAGTCCATTACGCGCGAGAACGTGATCGCCGATTCCCGCGTTTCCACGCCCGAGCAAATCATGGCTTCCGACGAACTGCTGCGCCTGATTGCATCGGCGCTGCGGGACCTCGGCTCAGGTCCGCGAGAGGCCTTCATTCTTCATGCCGTCGAGGGTTTCAGTGTCGAAGAGATTGTGGCCATCACCGGCCACCCAGAGGATCGCGTGCTCGCGTTTGTGTCTGCTGCGCGCGACCACCTACGCAAGGCGCCCGGATTGGCCAATCAGTTCCATGGCCGGTTCGCTCCGACGGGCGCCGCTTAATCCAAATTTAAGAACTGGGGGGAGATAATCCATGAGTATTACTCGCGAAGAAATCCGTCAGTTGGCTGAGTTTCAAGATGATAAGTCCGCTGCCGTAAGTTTTTACTTCCAACCTTCTACGCCGCGCAACAAGGCTCACAAAGAAGACGCAATCCTGATCAAAGACCTGGCGCGCGAAGCGATGCGCGCGCTTGAAGCAAAAGGGAAGAAGGACTGGGCTCGAGCGGACGTTGAGCGCATCGTCCGGCTCTCGAGCGAACTGCGAAGCAATGGCACACATGGCAAGGCGGTGTTCGCTTGCGCTGACCGGAACATATGGCGGGAGTTTGAGCTGCCGGCGACGTTAGGAAGCACGCAGATTTATGTCGACAGGCATTTTCATCTGAAACCTATAGCGCATCTGCTTGGTGCTTCTCCGCTGCTTGGAATCGTATTAGTCGATCGTCACCGCGCCCGCATTTTCGATCTCCGGTTGGGCGAACTGACCGAGCGCGAAGATCTGTTCCACCCCCTTTCCCGCCGCGGACGCAGTGATGGCTTCGCCGGCTACGACGGCGGCCACGCACAGCGCCGGGTTGAAGATGAGGCCCGTCAACATTTTAAGAATGTCGCCGAAACTCTGAAAGAGCTGCTGGAAAGAGGCGTTTTCGAGAAGTGGATTCTCGCCTGCTCGGACGCGCACCGCTCCATCTTCGAACCGCAGTTGCATCCTTATGTCAGTCAGGCATTGATCGGGCGTTTTCATGCTGACCTGGGACACATCACTCGTGACGAGATTCGTACCCGCGCCCAGCAGATTATGGATCAATGGCAAAACGAACGCCGGCGTGAACTGATGAATCAGGCGGTCAGTCAGGCTCGCAGCAATGCCCGCGGCGTCACCGGGCTTCGCCGTGTCTTGCGCTCCCTGGAATTGGGAGAAGTGCAGACTCTCCTGATTGGCGAGAACCTCCAGGCGCATGCCGTGGAATGCTCAGCTTGCGGCCACATCGACGCGCATCTTGTCAGCTTCTGCCCGGTTTGCGGACGCGCTACGCAGGAGATTGTTGACGTCGGCGAAGCTATTCTGCCCTGGGTGGTACGCCGCGATATCGAAACGTTCTATGTGAAAGACGATCCCGAATTCGACAAGGTCGGCAATATCGCCGCTTTGCTGCGCTTCCGATCGGAAAAAGTCCAGCCGATCAATAGCACTGCCGCGGAGGAACTGGAGAAGGCCGGTGCCGAATATCCGGGCCGCCTCCGCCGATTCGCCCGAAGGTAGAGGAAATTCAACTGGACCAGCATTAAATCCAACCCGATGCGGGGCTCGGAACTAACAAGCAGCGTCCGGGCGCGCCATCGTGGTATTCTTTCGCCTGCCGTGAAAACAGGGCGCTGTCTCTTTGCGGATTATCGACCGTTATCTGCCCTCAACCGCGGGACCGTCTGCGTTCTCCCTATCGTCATTCCCAGGAGGCCGGGTGTCTATTTCCAGACGTGACTTCGTCAAAACCTCAGTTTTAGGAGCGGTTGCTGCCGGAACGACAGCGCATGCCTCTGTTTCGGAAATCGGTGCTGGTTTCGCGGATCAGGGGCATGCCTCAAAGAACGACTCGGCCAAGAAGCCGACCATCATCTGTGCTCATAACGGCTACAACTATGTCGAAGGTGCCTACGCCTTCCTCAAGGGCGGTGGCGATACTTTGGACGCGGGGATCCGAGTCGTGAAGGGCCCAGAAGACGATCCCAACGATGATTCCGTCGGACTCGGCGGTTTGCCCAACGAAGAAGGAGTCGTCGAGCTCGACGCCTGCTGTATGCACGGACCCACTCGCCGTGCAGGTTCGGTCGGAGGTGTGCGCAACATCAAGAATGTCTCGATGGTCTCGAAGGCTGTCTTCGAGCACACCGGCCATGTCATGCTCGTTGGAGAAGGTGCTGAACGTTTTGCTGTAGCCGCGGGATTTCCGCGCGAGAATCTGCTGACCGATCGTTCCCGCAAGATTTGGATGCTGTGGAAGGAATTCAATTCCGATCGGGACTGGTGGGGGCCTGGACTGGCCGATCCGCATTGGCAACCGCCCACTGACTTGAAGCCGCAAGCGGAGTTGTGGCGGGAGCGCATTCAGCAACTGCAGCGACGCGCCGGTGATCTGGGCATCGAGCCTGAGTTTCACTTGGCCGCCGTGCGCCGCGTTCTCTTCCCGCCAACCGGAACCATTCACTGCTCGGTGTTGAATGAAAAGGGAGAAATGTCGGGGATTACGACGACGAGCGGCCTGGCGTTCAAACTCCCCGGCCGCTGCGGCGATTCGCCAATCATTGGAGCCGGCTGCTACACCGATCAGGATGTCGGGTCTGCCGGCGCGACCGGCAGCGGCGAAGAGAACATCAAGGTCGCCGGAGCCCACACGATTGTAGAGAACATGCGCCACGGCATGTCACCGCAAGAAGCAGGAATGGATGCATTGAAGCGCATCGTCCGCAACTACAACGGTGACATGAACAAGCTTCGCTTCATGGATATGACTTACTACGTTCTCCGAAAAGACGGTGCCTACGCGGGCGTCAGTTTGTGGGAAGGCTATTCAGCAGGCAATCCGCACACGTTCGTGGTGCATGATGGAACACTCAGGCGAGAGACTGCCACGCCTCTGCTCAAAGGATATTCGCAGGAATGGCCACCGTTTCCGCCAATCCCGGAGGAATTGAAGAAGAATTCGGAGTATTTGAAATAACGAACGCCTTCCTAGAACCTCACCTTGAAATCCGGGCTCTTCTCCAGGTGAATGCTCTCGACGAAGCGTACTTTTCCTGTGCGCAGCGTCATGATCACTGAGGATGTCCGCGTGCCCTCGCCGAAGAAACGAACACCCTTCATGAGTGCTCCGTCCGTCACGCCAGTAGCAGCGAAGATGATCTGCTTGCCCGGTGCCAGGTCTTCGGCCTCGTAAATCCTGTTCTTGTCTTTAATGCCCATGCGCTCCAGACGCTCTTCCTGCTCCGGCTTCACGATCAACCGTCCGAGCATGTATCCGTTCAGGCAGCGTATCGCGGCCGCGGTGATTACTCCCTCCGGAGCTCCACCGGATCCCATCACTGCATGCACACCCGTTCCGATGATCGCCGCCGCGATTCCAGCGGAAAGATCGCCATCGCCAATCAGGCGAATGCGTGCGCCCGCCGCCCGAATATCCGCAATCATCTTCTCGTGCCTTGGCCGGTCCAGCACCATGACGACCAGATCTTCGACATCACGATCCAGACGCCGCGCGATATTCTTGAGATTGTGAGACACCGGTGCATCCAGATATACGGCGTCTTTGCACGATGGACCGACCACGATCTTTTCCATGTAACAATCGGGCGCGTTCAGCAGACCGCCGCGCTCAGAAGCCGCCAGCACCGTGATCGAGCCGGGCGCTCCTGTCGCACAGAGGTTGGTCCCTTCCAGCGGATCGACGGCAATGTCGACTTCCGGAACTTCGGTGCCGTCGGGGAACTCGGCTCCTACTTTCTCTCCGATGTAGAGCATCGGAGCTTCGTCGCGCTCGCCTTCTCCGATAACGATCGTACCGCGCATCGGGATCGAGTCCATGGTTCTCCGCATGGCCTCGGTGGCCACCTGGTCGCTGAGCTTGCGCTCACCCTGGCCCATGGTGCGCGCCGATGCAATCGCCGCGACTTCTACGACGCGCAAAAATCGCGACGCCAGGTCGCTTTCAATGTTTTCCCCAAAGGTTCGGGCCTTGCCTTCCGGACGAGTCTGCGTTGCCATTCACTTTCTCCCATTTCGCGCTGCGGAGGTCACGCGCCGGGTTGTGACTATACAGCAATCGGCAGGCGAATGAAAATACCGGATTCACCGAATCGTTTTTCTCGCTGAAGCGCTGGATGTTGCCGCCTATAGCGAACGTGGTATTCTCCTATGCCTGATCTGATTCCCGACTCATGCCTGACGCCCGCCCGCTGACGTTTCTCTGCATCACCACTTACGAAAAAGGGCAGGAATTCATGCGCGAATGCAAGCGGAGCGGCTGCCGCGTGATCCTGCTGACGGCTGAGAAACTGCGGAATGCCGACTGGCCGCGAGAGAGCCTCGACAATATCTTCTACCTTCCAGAGGAAATTCCGCTCGACGATATCGTGAAGGCCGTCACCCATCTGGCCCGCAATGAGAAACTCGACCGCATCGTCGCCCTCGACGAATTCGACATGGAGACTGCAGCTACGCTCCGCGAGCATCTGCGCATTCCGGGCATGGGACTCACGACGATGCGCTATTTCCGCGACAAACTCGCCATGCGCATGAGAGCTTTGGACCGCCATGTGCGCGTCCCGGACTTCGTTCCCGCGGTGAACCATGGCGACATCCAATATTATCTCGACCACGTTCCCGGTCCGTGGGTGCTCAAGCCGCGCCAGGAGGCCTCCGCGATCGGCATCAAGAAAATCAATGCCGCAGAAGAACTCTGGCCTCTCCTCGATCAACTAGGCGACAAGCAGTCCGCTCACTTGCTGGAAAGATTCGTTCCGGGCGATGTCTACCACGTGGACTCCGTAGTGTCAGAAAACGAAGTCGTTTTCGCCAACGTCAGCAAGTACGGCAAGCCGCCGATGAACGTGGCGCACGGGGGCGTTTTTACGACATTCACCCTGCCGCGCGGCAGCGAAGAGGATACTAGCCTGCGCGCCATCAATCGTGATTTGATTGCTGCATTAGGCCTTCTGCGTGGTGTCGCGCACGCGGAATTTATTCGGGCCAATGCGGATGGCCACTTCTATTTTCTGGAATGTGCGGCGCGCGTCGGCGGAGCCTATATCAACGAGATGGTTGAAACTGCGACCGGTATCAACTTGTGGCGCGAATGGGCGCGCATCGAAATTGCCGGTGGCGACGCCTCCTACCAATTGCCGAGAGTGCGGGAAGACTATGCTGGTGTAATTCTTTCGTTAGCGAAGCAAGAGAATCCGGATACGTCTGGCTACAACGATGCGGAAGTATTCCAGCGAATCAAGAAACATCACCACGCGGGACTAATCTTGAAGTCCACTGATCCTCACCGAATTCCGGTACTCTTGCAGGATTATGCTCGGCGCTTCGCCGAAGAATTCATGGCTGTCGAGCCGCCCCGCGACAAACCCACCGCATGAGAATGCGTGAAGCGGCCATTTCTGTCCGCTAATTCAGAACACGTATCTCGCGCTCAACTGAATCTGCCGCGGCGGTTTGTCTCCATACGCATTCGCAGACAGGACCTTTGCGAAATTCGATCCACCAAACACGTGACTGGGAATGTCGAAATTCGAATGATTGAACAAGTTAAAAAAATCGCCTCGCAGCATGAGGCGGTGATTCTCGCGTCCCAGCGCCACGCTCTTCGATAGACCGAGATCGAGATCCGTATACCCGGGGCCGGTGAGAATGTTCCGACCTTCCGTGCCGAATTGAAAAGTTCCGGGAATCAAACCCGGCGCCGGAGTGGCGAACGCGCAAGGGTTGAACCAGTTTTGCGGAGTACGTAAATGGGTCGGCCCCTGGCATCCGTCGATCGTGCCCGCCTGAAATGGGCTTCCCACCAGATCAGGCCTCGCCGGATTCCCGAACGCTGCAGCCGCCGATTCCGATGCACCCGCCAGCACCACAGTAAACGGTGATCCGGACTGGGCGGTTACGATTCCCCCAACTTGCCAGTTGTCCAGCAGCCTGCTGGGGCCACCACTCCAGAGTCGATGGAAGGGCAGATCATAGACAAAGCTGCCAGTAAATCGGTGCACGGCGTTGAAGTCCGAAGGACCACGGTCTGCGCTCAAATTCAACGAGTTTTGCGGCAAGCCCGCGCCCACGCTTCCACCGAAGACGGACGAAATATCATCGAACGATTTCGAGTAGGTGTACGAAAGCAAGAGCGACAGCCCGGAGCGCGTCCTTTTCTCCGAGCGTAACTGCAGAGCGTTGTAGGAACTGTTCGCATCGGACTGGACGTAGAGAATCGAAGCAAATTGCGGATAGGCCGGTCCCGTCTCGGGATTTGTCTGGTTGAGATCGATGACATTGCTTAAATGCGTTCCCTTCGATCCAACGTAAGCCGCGTCCACCATCCAGTTCGGCAGGACTTCATACTGCAGATCGGTGTTCCACTGCTGCATGTATCCGTCGCGGAACTTGGGCGAAATCATGTTGTCCTGCACCAGTCCGCTTGGTTGGCTCAGAATGTCCTGCACGTTGCACACCTGGCCCGGACAAGTCACCGGGTTCTGTACAGAAAAAGACAAGTTGTAGAACGGAGGATTGATGCGGGGAAAGATGTTGATGTTCGCAATCGACGAATCGTAGAAGATGCCATAGGCTGACCGCACCACCCAGCGCTCGGTCTTGAGTGGACGCCATGCAAATCCGATGCGCGGGGCAAAATCTGTCTTCGTCGGCGAGTAAGTGGCCCGGGGAATTCCATTCGTACCGGCTTGAATGAACTGGCAATCCGGAATTGGAGTGCACGTGGCGGAATGGGAACTGAGGTCCGGCACGCTGAACCGGTTCAGTGCCTCCACCGGAGGGCGGTTGAATTCGTAACGCAGTCCGACATTGAGCAGGAATCGCGGCACGACATGGATGTCATCCTGCACGTATGTGCTCACACCATAGCTGCGGAGACTGTTATACGTATTTCCGGTAACGCCGATCGCAGCGTCCGGAATGCCCGCCAGTAGCTCAACCAAAGACAGAGTTGGGAGGTCGAGACCTGGCGGCGGGGTGCAACTCGGCGATTGAGTCGCGACACAACCTAGGAAGAGCCACTCCCCGCGTGCCAGAAAATCCAGGTAGTTGTCGATACGCAGGTGATGCAAATCCACGCCGATCTTGAACTGATTCCGTCCGACGGTCCATGCGACGTTGTCGGCCAGCTGCAGAGTCGTGTCATGGCGGTCCTGCGGATAGTTGACCGGTTCCCCAATGCCGTCAAAACCCGTGATCGAAATGTCCGGGTATCCTAAGTCCACAGGGCTGGTCAGAATGTCGGGAAAACCCAGCTTCGCGTTGTAGTCCGTCCCATGATTCTGCTGCAGCACGGTGGCTCGCATGCGGATGAAGCCCAGCCGGAATTCGTTGAGCAGCTTCGAGTGAAATACGCGCGTCCACTCCAACCCCGCATTCTGGCCGTGGTTCAGCGTGTAGCTGCCGTAGCCGGGCAGAGCTGTGAACGAGTTGACCGGATCAAACGGATTGAAAATGTTCTGATCGATGAGGGAGTAGTGTGCGGAAACCGTATCCGTCTCGGAGAAGTGGTGATCCAATTTCGCGGTATACAGATTGTCGGAACGGCGGATCACCGGGGCTGATAAGAATGTCGTTGAATCTAAGAGGTCCGAACCAACGTTGGCTTGAGGATACAACTGGAAGACGTTCTGTCCCACTTGGCACGACGGATTCAACGGGCAACCAAAGAACTGCTGCGCGAATGCAGATGCTACGGCCCACTCCGCTTGGGACGGAACCGAAGCTTCCCGCGTGGTTGCCTGCCGCAGCCGCAATCCTTCATAAGAGATGAAAAAGAAGGTCTTGTCCTTGCGGATCGGCCCCCCAAGCGTTCCACCAAACTGGTTGCGCTGCAGGCCGGGTATGCCGGCACACGTTCCCGGCACTGATCCGGTACCGCAATCCGGGAGATCAAAGTAGTTCTTCGCATCCAGATTGCGGTTCCGGAAGTATTCGAACGCACTGCCGTGGAATTGGTTCGTGCCGCTCTTCAGAACGACGTTGATCTGCGCGCCGCCTGCGCGCCCGTATTCCGCGGAGTAGTCGCTCGATTGCACCTTGAACTCTTGAATCGCATCGACCGACGGCAGAGCTACATACTGATTAATGTAAGGATCGTTGTTATCGACGCCATCGAGCAGAAAATTATTCGACTGCTCACGCGCTCCATTGACGCTGAGCGCTCCCCCTTGCGTTGAGTTCTGCGATCCTTCGGCCGGCAACTGACTCCCCGGCACGAGCAAGGCAAAACTCAGGAAGTTGCGCTGGTTCAGCGGCAGCTCTTGGACCAGGCGGTTGTTTACCACCTGCCCCAAGGTCGACGTATCCGTCTGGATGGCGGGCGGCGTGTCCTTCACCCTCACTTCTTCGTTCGAGGCGCCAACTACCAGGGAGAAATCCGCGCGAACCGTCTGGTCCACGTCCACAGTGACATCACTGAAGATACTTTTGCGGAAACCTTTGGCTTCGGCCGTCACCTGATACCGCCCCGGCGGAAGCAGGGCAACGGTGAAGTCGCCATCGTCATTCGTTTCAGCGTCGCGAACCGCATTCGTAGCCTGGTTCACGACGGTGATTCCTGCATTGCGAACCACGGCTCCCGAAGGATCCGTTACCGTTCCGGTGATTGTCCCCGTTGGTCCGCTGGCAAAAGCAGGCATGGCCAACAAAAGTCCCAACAACGCAGGCAACAAAATGCCTCGAGCCATTTGGTTCTCCTGGAAGCACCTTGGAATGAAGCACCTGTTGACTTTGAAGTTGGCGCGAGAGAAAACGCTGTATGAGCGGCTGCAGAATTTGCCAGAGGCCTTTGGCAAAACAGAACAACCCAGAATGGAAACCGGGGGATTCTGCAACTATCGCCTCCTGCGTCGACAGAATTTCCCGAACGGCTTTCCGTGACGCTGCCAATCTTGGGTGAAATCGAATCATCCTGCCGGCACGGCCCAATGTCAACTCGAAAGCTTCGCACCGCGCTTGTCCTCCAGCCTGCGAGTGTTCTGCTACCATTTGCCCATGACCACCACGACTGAACATAACGGGACTGCGGAGCGCCCGGCACAAGAAAAGCAGACGCCAGAACGCAAGGAACCAACTTATCTCTTCACCGAAAAATATGTGTCGGAAAAGAGCGAGACCGCCCGCCGCTTTCTCGATACCCGAGATCGCCTGAATACGAACGTCGACAAGGCCAATAATTTCCTGGTCAAGCGTTTTTACAACATTGACCACAACACTTATCTGGAGGGCGCACTTTCCGCCAAGACCAAAGAACTCATGGGGCTTGTCGCCTCGGCTGTGCTGCGCTGCGACGACTGCATCTTCTATCACGCGATCCAGGCGTATCGTCTGGGCGTCCCACGGCCCGAGCAGGAAGAGGCGCTGAATGTAGCGATGGTGGTCGGCGGCAGTATCGTGATCCCACACCTGCGCCGCGCATACGAGTTATTGGAAGAGCTATATGGATAAAGAATGAACTGGGTGCTTAGGTTAAGCACTTCGATTTCGTAGGGCCGAAATCATCAAGCTCACGAGCATCAATGCTATCCCGGCCCCAAGTTCGAATCTTCGCGGAGCTGGAAGTGCCTCCCACAAACCAACCGGGGGCCAGGCTAAATTCATGTCACGGACTGCGTCCAGGCAGGCAATCACTCCGCAGAGAAACCCGATCGCCGTCGTAACTCTTTGTGCCTTGCTCCTAGCCATGATCGCAGCCCTTCCGAGGCGTCCCGCACTCGGGATGCGCTCTAGAAGGCGTCGATCCCCGTCACACTCTGCCCAATGATCAGGGAGTGTACGTCGTGCGTCCCCTCGTAGGTTTTTACCGACTCCAGGTTCATCAGGTGCCGCATGATCGGATAATCGTCCGCGACGCCATTCGCGCCGAGGATATCGCGCGACAGCCGGGCGCACTCCAGTGCCATCCAGACATTATTCCGCTTCGCCATCGAGATATGCTGCGGCTCAACTTTTCCCGCATCCTTCAATCGCCCGACTTGCAAGACCAGTAACTGCGCCTTGGTGATCTCGCTGATCATCCATGTCAGCTTGTCCTGTACAAGCTGATGCGAGGCGATCGGCTGATCGCGCCATTGTTTGCGTAAGAGCGCGTACTGCAGGGCGCAGTCATAGCAGGCCATCGCCGCACCTACCGCTCCCCAGGCGATGCCGTACCGCGCCTGATTCAAACACATCAGCGGAGACCTTAATCCGCCGCTTTTCGGCAATAAGTTCGACTCGGGGACATGCACATCTTGCAGAGATAGCCCCGAGGTGACCGACGCGCGGAGCGACCACTTCCCATGAATGTCATCCGCCTTGAATCCCGGACGATCCGTCTCTACCAGAAATCCGCGTACGCGATCATTCTCGTTCTCGACCTTCGCCCAGATGATCGCTACATCCGCGATCGTTCCCGATGTGATCCACATCTTTTCGCCGTTGATCACATATTCGTTGCCGACTTTGCGCGCGCGCGTCCGCATGCCGCCCGGGTTCGATCCGAAATCCGGCTCCGTCAACCCGAAGCAGCCAAGCTTTTCGCCTTTCTGCATTGGCGGCAGCCAGGTATTTTTCTGCTCATCGCGGCCAAACTCATAAATTGGATACATGCATAGCCCTGACTGCACGCTCACAAAGCTGCGCACGCCGGAGTCGCCGCGCTCCAGTTCCTGCGTCATCAGTCCGTATTCGACGTTCCCCATCCCCGCGCACCCGTATCCCTTCAGCGAAGCGCCGAAGAATCCCAAGTCCGCCATGGGCTTGACCAGTTCCCGAGGAAAGCGCCCTGCCCGATTGCATTCCTCGATGATGGGAATGAGGTTGTCTTCTATGAACTGGCGCGTCGTGTCGCGCACCAGTCGCTCTTCTTCGGTGAGCAGCGAATCGTACTGAAGGAAATCGACGCCGCGGAATTTGATAGCAGGCATAAGCAGTCTCCGTTCGGATGAAATCGGCCCCAGATCCGGCCCGGACTCGGGAAAGGCAAAGGTCGGATCGTCACGTTTGCCGTCCGCGAGTGCAACCCGCGCGCAAGAGGGCAAACATATGACGGTAACAGGGCGCGAAAAAGTGGTCAAACGCGCGGCAGGCCAGTTTTGTGGCCAACGCGTTTGCTTAAGTTTTCTGCAGGATGAGCCTGACCCTCTGTCGCAGATCGTCGGCGGTGAATGGCTTCTCCAGCAACTCCAGGCTCGATCCAGGCTCACTTGCCCCAGCAATGAATGTCTCGCTATACCCCGACACGAACAGCACCTTGAGGTCGGGCCGTTTCGCTCTAAGTTGCCGAGCAAGTTCCGGTCCATCGATGTTGCCCCGGAGAACGACGTCGCTCAGCAGCAGCGCGATCGACTCCAGGTCCTTCTCCGCAATCTCCAACGCCTCGGTCCCCGAAGCCGCAGCGAGTACTGTATAACCGATTGGCGCAAGCATCGATGACACTAGTTCCCTCAGATTCTCATCGTCCTCGACCAGCAGAATCGTACCGTTGCCCGGTTCACGTTCCTTGTGCGCCGGTGTAAGAGATTTCTCCTCGAGAGATGTGACATCGGCAACTCGTGGAAGGAATACCTTGAACGTTGATCCCCGCCCCACCTCGCTTTGCACGGATATGTTTCCCCCGCTCTGTCGTACGACTCCGTAAATAATGGATAGACCCATCCCCGTGCCGCGGCCCAATTCTTTTGTAGTGAAGAACGGCTCGAATAAGCGTGCCTGCGTCTCCTCGTTCATGCCCGTGCCCGTGTCGGTCACCGCAATCATCACGTATGATCCCGGACTGACCACTGGATGGAAGCCCACATAGTCAGACGCAAGGTCTACATTCTTTGTGGCTATCGTTAAGCGGCCGCCTTTCGGCATCGCGTCTCGTGCGTTGACGATCAGGTTCATGATTACTTGCTCGATCTGCACCAAATCCGCACTTACTTTCCCTGGATTCGGATCGAGTTGCAGCACCAATTCGATGTTCTCGCCAATAAGACGCTGTAGCATCTCTGTCAGGCGGCGCACGACTTCATTCAAGTCCAAGGGTTGCAACTGCATAACCTGTTTGCGGCTGAAAGCCAGCAACTGCCGCGTGAGGGCGGCGGCCCGCTCGGCAGAGTCTTTGATCGCTCTCGCGTGCTGCAGAGTCTGCTCCCCGTCGGGCCCCTCCATTGCCATCAACTCGCAATGTCCCAGAATGACTCCAAGGATGTTGTTGAAGTCGTGGGCAATTCCTCCGGCCAGCCGGCCGATGGCCTCCAGTTTCTGTGCCTGCATGAAATGCTCTTCTAATCGCTTGCGGTCCGTGATATCGGTGAAGGTCGAAACCACTGCCCGCGCGATTCTCGACACCGGATAGAAAATCGGCTCTGCATTGATCAAAATCCAGGTTGTGCCTCCATCCGGTTTCCGCACGCCCATGCAGACATTCGTCTGCCGCTCTCCGGTCCTGAGCGCGACCATTGCAGGATGATCTTCCCCCGGGAAAGGCGATCCGTCTTCATGAATCGCTCCCCACCGGGAATCCACTGAGGTACGGCCCATCATCTGGTCTTCACTCAACCCCAGGATTTCCTCCGCTCTATCGTTACATGTGGTGATCTTGCCATCGCGCTCCTGCACCACAACTCCCTCGGCCATTGTGCTGATTACCGTGCGCCAGTGCTCCTCGCTCTTACGCAACGCTTCTTCTACTGTCCTACGGTCTGTCACGTCGCGCACAATGGCAAGGGATTGCTGTCCATCTCGCGTGCGGAGCGGACTGAGACTAATCTCGACCGGAAACTCTGTCCCGTCTTTCCGCAGCCCGTTTACTTCCATCCCGAACCCCATGGGACGCACCCCTGGGTCGCAAAAGAACCGCTCCCGGCATGCGCGGTGCGTGCCGCGAAAACGATCGGGAACCAGCGCTTCAATTGGCTTCCCGCGTAACTCTTCCGGCTCGTATCCAAAAACTCTCGCCACGTGCGCATTGGTCAGTGTGATCTTTCCCTGGCCATCGCAGACAATCATCACATCGGGAGCCGCGTCCAGAATGTCTCGAAACTGCCGGTCGCCCTGTTTCCGATAACTGAGGTCGTAAACGATGGAACGGCTCATCAAGAATTTGCCATACTCATCCGTTATCGCCGTTGCGGTTACAAGCACCGGCAGGATCGCGCCGTTCTTACGCACCACGTCGTACTCCAAATCGCGCGCGACTCCTTCGGTTTTGAAACGCTGGAAGTTCTTTTCGAACACTCGGCATCCTCCCGGCGTCAGCAGATCCATCCACTTCATTCGACCGACCACTTCCTGCCGGCTGTAGCCAATCCAGTTCAGTTCGGTGTCATTGATGCGAATGATGGTGCCGTTGGGATCGAGTGAGTGGAAGCCGCAGGGTGCGTGCTCGTAGAACTCGAGGAGCAGCGCCCTCGATGAGTCCATGAGGTCCATAACCTGCTCCTCATTTTTGTGCTGTGTGTGACCATCGTGCTTCTCGGTCGACATTCCTGCAGTGACGCACGTCACAGCACCATTCTTTTCGGCGCATTTTCCTTGGGGTTGAATGCGTTTTCTGGATAGAGTTGTGACGATATGGAACGCTTCCTGCGAGCGGGTTTCGCGCCAGGCCGATGCATGCCTGTGCCGGCTGCGTTTTCATTTTTTAGGCAGTTGGGGGTGTATGCTGTGTGCGTCTTTTCCTCAGTAATCAAACGATTCAATAAGTGTCGGGTGTTTTTCATCGGAAACGCCCGCTGAAGTCAGGAGGCACTTGTCCATGCGTTGCCCGAGTCGATTCTTGTCCGTTGTTTCGTTTGCGGTCGTCCTTGCAGCTCACTCCGCTACCGCGCAGAAAGTCACTGTCGATGCCGATCCTGCTCACGTCGCCAACACTTACAGTCCAGTGCACTCTCTGGGTGCGGCCATTGATCGCCTTCGTACCGGCTCTCCCGACCACCTCCTGAAAGATCCGCTGCTCAAGGAAATTCTCGGAGCCGGATGGCAGACCGTGACCTACCGCCAGAACACTGAGCTGATGGTTGAAGCCTGGCACTGGAATCCGACAGGGAAGTGGAGCAACGCGGAAAAACAGGAGGGCTACTTCGTCGGCAGCCCCGAGCTAGGAGAAGAGATTCACAGCTCGTGGGCATACCCGCTGCCTCATCGTGGATTCAGCCGCGGCGATGGCAATGGATGGTCGCGCCTCACCGACGGCGACATGCACTCCTATTGGAAGAGTAATCCGTATCTGGCGAAAGCCTTCACGGGCGAGGACGACTCTCTCCATCCGCAGTGGGTGATGATCGATCTCGGCACCAAGATTGACGTCAATGCGATTCGCATCGCCTGGGCCGATCCCTACGCGAAGCACTACGCCGTCCAGTTCTGGACCGGAGAGCTCGAGCCCTTTTACGACGGGACACAGAAGGGCACATGGCAGACCTATCCTCTCGGCAACATCACAGAGGGAAAAGGCGGCATCGTCACGCTGAAACTCGTCGACTGGATGATTCCCGTTCGCTATATCCGTATCTGGATGACCGAGTCTTCCAACACCTGCGACACGCATGGCTCGGCCGACAAGCGCAATTGCGTGGGCTACGCAATTAACGAACTCTACGTCGGCGCGCTCTCCGCCGACGGATCCTTTAACGACTATGTCACGCACTTTCCGAGCCGCGATCAGACGATCACCTGGCCGTCATCGGTAGATCCGTGGACCGCAGCCTCTGATCTCGATCAATCGCGCGGCGATCAGGTGGGCTTCGACTTCTTCTTCAACTCGGGCATCACGCGTGGCCTGCCCACGATGGTCCCGATCGCGATGCTCTATGCGACACCAGAAGACGCAGCGAACGAGATCGCCTACCTCTACAAGCGCCACTATCCGATTTCCTACGTCGAGATGGGAGAAGAAGCCGACGGCCAGCACATGTTGCCGGAGGACTATGCCGCTCTCTACCTTCAGTTTGCGACCGCGATTCACAAGCTCGTCCCCGAAGCCAAGCTGGGAGGTCCGCCCTTCGAAGGCACTTTCGGCGATGTAGAGGTCTGGCCCGACGCCCATGGCAAAGTCTCCTGGCTGGGCCGCTTTCTCGATTATTTGAAAGCGCACGGCCGACTCGGCGATTTCACCTTTTTCTCATTCGAGCACTATCCGTATCAGGATCGCCCGAGCTATTCATGGGCCGATCTCTATCCTGAACCGGAATATGTTCGCCACATCGTCCAGGTCTGGAAGGACGATGGTTTGCCCCCGAATATTCCGTTCTTCATGACGGAAGGAAACATCGGCGGCGGCGCTCCTCCGTCCTCTGTCAAGGCTGGACTCTGGCTCGCGGACTACGTTGGCAGCATGATGGCTGAGGGCGCGGGCGCCACCTACTACTTTCATTACATGCCCTATCCGGGAGGAGGGTCAGGCTTCGGGAACTTCCTGTTGATTGATAACGACTACAAGGTCGTGGGATATCCGCCGCAATACATCGCCGCGCAGCTCATCACCAAAGAATGGGTTCAGCCCATCGACGCGCCGCATAAACAATTCAAAGCGAAAAGTGATCTGACCGACGCGGCGGGAAATGTCCTGGTCACCGCCTACGCAGTGGAACGCCCAGATGGTCAATGGGCTGTGATGTTAGTGAATCGGGATCAGTCGAATGATCACGCGGTCAAAGTCGCATTTAACGGAGCAGGGAACTCCGAGCGATTCTTCTCTGGACAAGTCGACCGCATCACCTTCGGCCCGAACGAGTATCAGTGGCATCCGGAAGGAGCCCGCGGTGGCCATGCCGACCCCGACGGTCCGCCGGCCCGATCCACGGTGCAGGGAGGCGCGGATATGCTGTACCAGATCCCGAAGACGTCGATCACGATTCTGCGCGGCCGGATCAGTCAATAAACCGCAGCCCACGATGGGTGCGCCATTTCTCGCGCTTTTATTGCGAGAAGTGGGGATTTTTCTGGACGATTGCGATGCACCAGGATTGCGACCGTTCCTGGCACGACGACGGTAAAGAGAATCGTATTGAAGGCCGGCCAGAATCTCTTCCCCATACTGCGGTCCCTCTGCGGCGCAAGACATCCGGCACAACCTTACTGTAAAATTAATACCGGCGGAAGAGCACCAAGACGCAGCTGCAACGTCTTCCCGAGTGGATCCAGACAATTTCATCCACCGTCCTCTGCGCGATCGACGCGCTGAGCGCTGCGCACACATTTGATCCATTAGGAGAAATCAATCATGGCCGTAGGCGCCAAGATCGCAAAAACAGCTGACCGCAAAAAGGTCATGGATACTACCAAAAGCACGGATTGCCCTAAATGTGGCAAGCCGACCCGGATCGTGAAGCGCGTGAAAGACCGCGAGCGTGGAGTACCCGGTGGGGTCTACATCTCGTGCTCGGGATGCGAGTTCTTCGAGAAACTGTAAGGGACACTTTCGGGTTTCAGCTTTGAGGCCGGAGCGGAAGTGGAACGGTTGATTTTTGCTACCCGCTGATCTGGCCGAGAATCGCTCTCGCCTCGGCGGCTGGGTCCGCCGCCTCAGTGATCGGTCTTCCCACCACAATATGGCTCGCTCCTGACGCGATCGCCTCTGCCGGCGTCACCACGCGCACCTGATCTCCCATGCTGCTTCCCGCCGGGCGCACACCCGGAGTCACAATCGCAAAGTTATGTCCGAGTTCCGCACGCAGGGTTGAAGCCTCGCGCGCCGAGGCAACGACGCCTTGGCATCCATTGGCAAGCGCCAGAGTCGCCAGCCGAACCACGCTGTCCTCGACCGTCCCGCGAATGCCGATCTTCTCCAGATCGTTTCCGTCCATGCTGGTCAGCACCGTCACCGCCAGCACGATCAGTTCTGGACGCACTCGCGCCGCTTCCACCGCCGCCCGCAGCATCTTCCCGCTGCCGGCCGCATGGATCGTGAGCATGCTGACGCCAAGCTTTTCTGCCTCGGCCACCGCCGCTCCCACGGTATTCGGAATGTCGTGGTATTTCAGGTCCAGAAACACTCGCCGTCCGGAGGCCACAAGATCGCGTACAACCTGCGGTCCTACAGCGGTGTAGAGCTGCATCCCCACCTTGTAGGTCAAGGCGGAGTCGCCCATCGCCGCAACAATCTTCTGTGCGGCGGCGGCGCTCGATACGTCCAGCGCAACGATGAGCCGCTGACGCGGATCATCACCCCGATAGCTTGAGCTATCGTTCGGGATGCGGTTGGGCAGAGCAGCCGTCATCCCGGCTAGTTTAAAGGTTTTACGGGAGTTGCGCTACAGGGGGATGGTTATAGGCGACCGTCTGATAATCCGGGGTCTGTTGGCGTGGGCTCACCAGATCCAGACGTACGCGTTGCAGTCCATGCGCCTTCATTTGAATCGCCTGGGCCGCACCGTAAGAAAGGTCGATAATCCGTCCGGGAACAACCGGTCCACGGTCATTGATTCGGACCACGACGGCCTTCCCGTTCCGCAGATTGGTGACCTTTACATAGCTTCCCATCGGGATGGTCAGCGACGCGGCGGTCATATGATGCATCTCGTACGGTTCACCGCTCGCCGTTGGTTTCCCTTGGAAGTTCTCCCCGTACCATGACGCTGTCCCAACTTGATACGGTTTGGTCTTAGCCTGTTTGCGGACTTCGGGTTGCGTTTGAACAGAACTAACTGGAGCCGGTTTCGCCTCCGAGATGTTCGGTCCCTGAGCCGCCCCCAGGCCGACGATCAGACAAGCGATCGCCAGTCCATGAGCTGTACGTCTTCGCATTCAGTTCTCCTCGCATACTCAAAAGTGCCCTTGGCCTAAGGCTAGTTTTAACTGCAGTTCGTAAATGCTATCGGCGTGCCAAACTGGTGTCAAGGCGAAATGGCCATTCGGACGATGACCGCCTAGTAATACATCCCTTACGTAACCTGTTGATTATTTTGCATTAGCCGCAAAATCCCATTTATTTCTGTGACGTTACGTATTTACTGAATCGTAAATAGCACCAAAGACGTTGCAGGGTAGAATTTACAAGTCTTCTGGAATCAATGCGTTACAGGAAACTCCACGCTAAATTACATGGAATCATGTAGTTGCAGCCCATGGGTGCGGAGATTTGATAGAGAATTTTTTCTATTCACGGCTCCTAAAGTAACTTCCTATCGCATGCCGATGTAACATCGTGGGCCAAACTCGGCGTACTATCAGAGTTTTCGAGAACGGAAGTCTATGTCCGAAAAGCCACCTGTAATCCTCACCATCGCCGGTTTTGACCCCTCGTCAGGGGCTGGCGTGACGGCCGATGTTAAGACCATCGCAGCGCACGGCTGCTATGGGGTGGCCTGCATCACCGCCATGACCGTTCAGTCGACGGCGGGGGTGAAGCGGGTCGAACCGGCCGACCCGGTCTTAGTCACCGATACTTTGGAAGAATTGGCTGCTGACCTGGAAATCGCCGCCGTTCACATTGGGATGCTGGGCTCGGGAAAGGTCGCCAAAGCCGTTGCCGACTTCCTGGAGGGCTCCAAGAAGGGAACCTCAGCCAGCCAGCCAGGGAAGCCTAGACTTACCAATATCGTCCTCGACCCGATTCTTAAGGCCTCATCCGGTGCCGATCTGCTCGATTCTTCCGGTACCCGTATCCTCATCGAACGCCTTCTTCCTCTGGCGGATGTCGTAACCCCCAATGTCGACGAGGCCGCCGTCATTACAGGTCTGAGGGTCCAGGAACTGGAGGAAATGAAAGCTGCCGCCGCCAAATTCCACGAAATGGGAGCCTCGGCCGTGGTCATCACCGGAGGTCATCTGGACAAGGCGATCGACCTTCTCAGCTTCGCGACCCAGAAAGGGATCGAGCAGGAAATCTTCAAAGCCGAGCGCCAGCGCTCCAACTCAACCCACGGAACGGGATGTGCCTTCGCGACCGCGATGGCCTGTCACTTGGCCCTCGACCGTGGCCTCGCCGAAGCGACCCTGTTGGCAAAGACCTACGTCTCCGCAGCAATCTCCAATGGGCACCCTTTGGGCAAAGGGACGGGACCCGTCCACCACCTTTATCGGATGAATCAGCAGAGAAGAGCGGCCGGTACCGGCGGAGCAGATTCTACATCATCGCGATCGTCCTAATCGCGATCGTCGCCGAATAAGGCAGGCCTGCCGAGTCCCAATGTTCCCGCTTGACCTCGAATTCTGGTTGAGGCGAAGGCCTGACCCAGTGTCCCACTCGCTCTCAAGGGTGAGCCGCATCACAGATTCCCGTATTAGACCACCTCTCCCAGATCACTGACAGCGGTACTTTAACTCACATAGTTCGCATTGGCGTCCCGATAGCCTGACAGGTTCCGGAGGGCGCTATGCCTCAGCGAATTCCTCGCCTCGGACTACTCCTCGCCACGGTATTTATTTTCCTGGTACCGGCCGTCGTGGCAAAGTCCAAACCTAAGTCCATCGATAAAGATAAGCAGCACAAGGACTTCACCACATACGTTGAGATCAAGGGTGCCACCAGGGTCGGGAGCGATCAGTGTGCGCAGTGTCACGCCGAAGTGAACAAGAACTACCGAAGCAGCTCACACTTCACGAAAGAGGTTGAGTGTGAGCAGTGTCACGGCGCCGGAAGTCTGCACCTCGAAGCTGGCGGTTATTCTAAGGAATCGAAAGACAAAATCGTCAGTTTTAAAGATCGCACCCCCGACGAGGCTAATGGAGCCTGCCTTAGTTGCCATTCAAAATCCGATCACGTGCGCAACTGGTTTTCGGGAGCTCACGCCGGTCAGGACATCAAGTGCATCGAGTGCCACTCTATCCACGGCGACCGTGCAGCGCCGCTCGAGTCGCGGCACCAGCAAAACGAACTCTGCTTGAGGTGCCACCGGAAGCAGGAAGCCGAATCCACCCTGCCTTACCACCACCCGCTGCGTGAGGACAAAATGAGTTGCAGCGACTGCCACGATCCTCACGGCGGCCCTGGCGGAAACAACCTGATCGCCGCCAATGTGAACCAGCTATGTTTCCGTTGCCACGCGGAATATCAGGGACCGTTTTCTTACCAGCACGCGCCGGTGAACGAAGACTGCCTTAAGTGCCACTCGGCGCACGGCTCTCCCAATCAGAACATGTTGAACGTGAGCCAGCCAGCCCTGTGTCTGCAATGCCATTCCGCGCACCACAACGGAGCCAGCTTGCCGCTGGTGGATCGCTGCACGAACTGCCACAACGCTATTCATGGCAGCGACATTCCTTCCGCTACCGGCGGAAGCAAGTTTATCGACAAGTAGTAGTGGCGCCCAGGAGCATGCACGATGAAAATTCTTTCTGCCCTCTTCGCAACACTGATAATAATCAGCCTCGGTCCGACTCTGCCATGCGCCGCGCAGGCACCCACCCCCGGAGACTCGTCGAAGCCGGCTGAGAATGCGCCCGAGGCCACCTACCACATGACCGTCATGCTGCCCCAGTACCGTTTTATCGACACCAGCGGGTATGCCGGCCGCGTCGGTGAATACGACAGCCTGCAGCAATCGTTGGGGGGCGACGTCGCCTTGAACTATCTGGATGTTCCCCAGCACATGACGGTGAAGTACTCGGCCAACTTCCTGAGCCGGGATGTGTATGATTCGACGGCGCGCCTGACGTTCGGGAAGGTGCTGGATCTTGGCATGAACAACCGCAGTTTTGTGCGCCACCTTGACGACAACAGTAATTTCTACGCCTCGACGATTTCGCCCGACATTATCCGCATCGACTCAGTTCTTCCGGATTCCTTGCTTGGCATCCGCCGTCGCATGAATAGCGCATACGCCAAGGTGCAGTTACCCAACATCCCCGTCAAGCTGTTCGTCAAAGGGGGCTGGCAGGCTCGGGATGGAAACAGCCAGATGCAATATTTCGATATGGGTGGCTCGGGCGATCATGCAACCGATTTGGCCACCGGATGCGCGAACTGTCACTCCGCTTCTCAGTACCGCGCACTCGACTACACGACCCGCAACATCGCCGGAGGTGCGGAGGTCACAGCGGGACACGCCTTAAAGCTCATCTATCAGCATGAGTTTCGCAGCTTCAACGACCGCATGCAAAACCCCCGCGACCTCTACGGAACTTCAGGAGAAATCCCGCCTGTCGAAGACATCCCTTACAACCCGGCTGGCTACTACGTTCACAGTGTTCTGCCTCGTCATCAGACGCAAGACGACTCCCTGCAGATGAGCCTCGTCGCTGCTCATCATGTAACCTTCAACGGCGATGTCAGCTATGCCCGCACCGATAATCTCTTTGCCAACCATCGGCAAAACGCCTTCAACGCCGACGCCACGTTGATCTGGAATCCGATCTCTTCTTTGCGTGCTACTGCCGACTATCACCAGCAGAACCTGCTGAACGAATGGGAGCAGACATTCTCCCTCTCCGATCCCAGCATCATTTATCCATTCGGAAATCCTTCCATTCACCGCCATTGGGAAGGCGTGAAGTTCGCCTACCGAGCCACCAAGCAGTTCGATGTCGAGTCGTACTACAAACGCATGAACATCACGCGGTCGAACGCATCATTGTGGCCGCAGATTTCTTCACCGGATAACTACGATCCTCTTTTCGTCGTCCCCGCAAGCTCGAGCAACACCGCTGGACTCGCCCTGCACTTCCACACCGACGCCTTTTGGAATGCCAGAGCAGGATACGAGTGGACGGGGGCCCATGACCCAGGCTATGTCATTGATCCTGGGACAAATCACCGTATCTTCGGCGATCTCACCATCAATCCCGCTCAATGGCTGAGCCTCACTAATGACGGCAGCATCATCCTGCAACAGTCCTTCCCGGCCGTGCAGCGCAGCAATCGCCTCTACATGGACAGCACCTTTGTCACGATTAAGCCCGTTCCTCAGTGGAACGTCGGTGCCGGTTACACGTACCTGCAAGACAACCTTCGTACCGACATGCGATTCATGAACGATTCAGCGATCGGTCTGTACACGGAAACACTGGTCCCGTATAAGCAGTTGAGCCAGAGTTTCTCGGTTCGCACCAGCTACGAGATTAAACAGCGGTTCGGTTTCCAGGTGGATTTTGCTCGGACCCTTGCCCATAGCGGATTTCGCCCGGACTTAAACCCGGCGAATTATCCGAATTTCCCGGGAGCGGTTCCTGTTGCGGGATATCCAACCGAGGGCGCCTACGCCACAGCCTTCGGCCAAGCATTGGGCTTAGCGTCCGGGCCAGTTTCTTTAATGGATGTTCCCCAATCCATTGTCGGATCGACCTTGGACTATCGCTTTGACAAGGGTTTCAACGGGGGAATGCGGTTCAACTACGGCAGCTATGCGGATCGGGTGCGCCCCGAGCTCAGTGGACAACTGCGCGCTTATACCGTCTTCATGGGAAAGATGTGGTAGCTGGAGTTACGTCTGAGCAGTGGGGTACGAAGAAGACGGTGCCCTAGTCACGCTCGTGCTTCTTCAGCAAGATACCCAGCACGAACGACGCGGTGGCTGCCAGCAACCACTCCACGCGGTAGATCTGAATTGCCTGCCAATCGACAAGAGTCTTCGCCGTGAGGAGCCCTACGAGCACGGCTCCAGCCACGCAGGCAAGGCCAATCACAAACGCAATCAGTGACCCGGTGGAAAGCCCAACGCGGCTCTTGATCTCGTGGAAATGGAGGTAATGCAGCCAAGCCGGCGCTTTGAAAGTTCCCATAGCGGGCATACGCAGTTTGTGGAAAGGAATTCTGTTGAAAGCTGCCTCCGCCTGCTGAATGCCGCGCTCCCAGACTTTCGCGATCTCCGCCGCGTCCGCCTTTGTCGCGGAACTGGCTGCTTCTTGTCGTCGCCCGCCGCAGCTATGGCAGAACCTTGATCCCAGCAGGAACTCCGTCCCGCAGCGAGTACAAACTACCGCCAGGGTGCTCGACGATTCCTGAGCCGCGACCTCTCCCATGGGATGGGACGGTGGCCGCCAGAATTCCTGTTGTGTGCTTTGTGCTGCTTCTGCCATATAACTCTAGGGATTCCTCAGGATTGACTTGGCATTCTGAGCACCAAACGGGTCAATCCGCTAAATGTCCATACTGCAATTACTTGTCCTCCCGTGCAGCTATCTCTCAACGTCTGCTCCGGGCAATTCTTACGTGCCTGAGCGAGTAAAGATGCGTCAGTTACGAAGGCCGTAACACTATGAGCGTGTCTGACTTGCCGCTCTTTTGCCTATCGAATTATAGGGAGTGCTCTGGCCCAAAGCGCAGTGCCGATCCGGGCACCCAGTGCTGCTCTTGGTTCCAGCGCCGCACTCGAATCTCAATGACTTCGTCCAACTATGTTCTTCGCGCAGCCGCTCAGCAGTTCGGTTAGACTAAGTCCATCGTTCGCCCAAGGTTTGAAGTAGAGTTTCCGGAATGAAATTTGTGCGATCCGCAATCCTGCCGCCAGTTCTGTTTTTTCTGGTCGTCTGCGCCCTCTCAGCTCAATCGGAGCGAAGCCCCGCGAAACTGCAAGGTGCTCCACACGATGCTCAGGTCGATGCCGCCTTCGACCACTTCTACAACATGGAGTACGAGCGAGCCATTCAGGACTTCGACAAGATGGTTCAGAAGCGCCCGAACGACGCTTTCGCCCTCAATCATCTGCTGACCGCCATTCTGATGAGCAATCTGTATGAGACCGGAGGTATGAATACCGGCGATTACACCAACGAGAGTTTTATCGGACACGCGCCCCGCCCCACCGATCCCAAGGTCAAAGAGCGCATCAAGAGTCTGGTCCGCCTCGCCGAAAACGTGGAAGAGAAGCAACTGAAGGCGAATCCGAAAGACATCAATGCTCTGTATTGTCGGGGTGTGACCCGCGCCGAGTTTGCCGTTTATACGGGACTTGTCGAGCGCGCTTGGTTCTCCGCGCTGCGCAATGCGGTGGGCGCGCGCCGCGATCACGAACACGTTCTCGAAATGGATCCGGACTACATCGATGCCAAACTGGTGGTTGGCACGCACAACTACGTGATCGGCAATCTGCCATGGAGCGTCAAAACGGCCGCCGCGATCGCCGGCCTGAGCGGATCCAAAGAGAAAGGTCTCGCGTATCTCCGTGCTGCCGCAAAAGGGGATGGCGACACCGCGGTCGACGCCAAGGTTATCTTGTCCTTGTTTCTTCGCCGCGAGCATCAGTACGACGAAGCTCTCGGTTACATGCAGGGACTCGCCGAACGCTACCCTCACAACCACCTGTTCCCAACGGAAGTTGCCAACTTGCAGAGATCGGCGGGCCGCTACGCCGACGCCGAAGCCAGCTACCGCAAAGTGTGGCACGCCGGAAAAGAAGGCAAGTATGGCCGCCTGCACTACGAAATGGCCGCCTGGGGATTAGGAGATCTGCTCAGAAGCCAGAAGAACATCGAGGCCGCCGCCGCTGCTTATGATCTGGTCAACGAAGCCCCCAACCCCGACCCTGACATTCTGCAGAAAGCCAATCTGGCCGCCGGAGAAATGTACGACCTCCTCCAAAAGCGCGATCTCGCCATGAAGAAGTACGAAACGGTCCTGGCCGGCAATGCCAACACCGGCCCCGCCGATCAAGCCCGCCGCTACATCAGAGAAGCGTATAGGGAATGAGGTCGAGGTTTCGCCTGTGTTCCTCCGTGACCCCTTTCGTGGAAAGGGTTTGTATGGAACTTCCCGTCGTTTATTCCGTAAAATGAAATAGAGGCCTAACTATGTACTGCAACTACTGCGGAAAAGTGATTCAAGACGATGCTGTAGTCTGCGCCTATTGCGGAATTCGCGTCGGCGCCACGCTCGCCAGACGCAAACTCATTCGTCCGCGTTTGGGACGGAAAGTCGCCGGTGTTTGCCTCGGCTTCTCCGAATATTTCGACATTGATGTCACACTCGTTCGAGTCGTGTGGCTGATCATGGCCTTTATGACCGTCATCGGATTCCTCTCTTACCCCATCGCCTGGATCATCATGCCCGAGGAGCCGCTGTTGCTGCCGGCTCCCCCCATCGCCGCCCAGCAGACACAGAACTCGTAAAATTGCGCCTCAATCCAGCCGCGCGGTGGCGTCTGAAAGCCCGGCATAGATGTCAGGGTACAGAGAGAAAGCCTACCAAGCCCGGCGGGGACGAGACGGCTGCTTACGCCTGACGGGCAAATGCCTGATTGCGACAGCCACGCTCGCATCATTTATGAGCCATGGCGTTGGAAAAACTGATAGCTGAAGGGCCGGGCGCTCATCGCATTCGAAAGTTCGTCTCCAATTTGATTGATCGGTATCGGCTTATCGATGTTGTTGAAGGCGCTTCCTTCAAGACCGAAATACAAAATCAATCTGTGTCCGCGCTCGGAAAGCTCTCCTTTGTGGATGCCTCGCGTGTCGGCTAACGTTATCGATCCTGCGGGTGCCGTCAGATGAAGAATTCTGTCAGAGCATACCTCTGTGACCTCTTTGTCAGTCAGATTCATTCGACTTAGCAACCGTCTGGTCAAAGGTCTGGTCCTTCTATTCGGAATATGTGAGCCTTTAACGTAGACGAAATGCGGGGACTCAAGTGTCGTGTCCGTGAGATTCACCCCGACCTTCAGCCATCGCAAACAACCGGAATCCGTGTGAAACGGCCGGGGACGAAGCCCAGCAGGCAGGAAATCGGTGTCCCACCACATGTCAGGCTTTGTAACAACCGGAAAGACGCCGAGATAGCGTGTTGCGACTGCCAAAAGATAGGGATCACACAGGAGACATTGGATGATGTGGTTTTCCAGCAATAACGATCGAGGAACCGTATAAGCTGAATAGCCGGGATTGAATGGATCGATCCCAATACTTTTTCCTCTATCAGCGACTGAGAGTGTCGATAGCGCGCCAGGGTCATCACTCTGCAGAAGAGGCGCCCATGTCATCGTCTCTAGTGGGCATGACAAAGCAAGTTCATATAGATCCTTGATTGTTTCCCTCTTGAGTCGCGGCGGAATAACTACCACACCATCTTCTTTGAGGGTCCGAACAACCTGCTCGACACTCGGGTCGAGAATGCCTGCATCACTTACGAGAGAAACGCCATCCCAGCCCAGCCTCAAGTCCGTCTCTTTTCGCTTGGATTCAAGAATCCGGAACAGAAAGTCGTTCGACCTCCCGTCGGTGTAGGCATAGAGCTTTTGTACGACGTAGTTGCTCTCGGGCGAGGGCTCGCCAGAACGCCAGTATCGCCAAATCCCTTTGCCAAAATCACCCACTCGATGGAATGTCTCGCTAAAGGCAGTCACGCGGAAAACCCCATGGCTTGGTTTCGAGGAAGTATACAGCTAGATCCGCCCTGGCTAACTGTTGAAAAGGTGCGATAGGACGTATTGACTCATGCGTGACGGGCGCGGCAGTTATGTTCTAATCCCACCATGCCGCCGATCCCTTCACACCGCATCAAGAGCGAAGATACCGAACTTGTCTACAGGACCCTCGGCGACGGTCCAGCCGTCCTCCTGCTGCATCCCTTTCCCGTAAATCACGAATTCTGGTTGCCTGTCGCCGAAACACTCTCGACCCGCTACCGCATCATCCTGCCCGACCTTCGCGGCCACGGCGAGTCCGCGGTTGGCGAAGGTCCTGCGCTCATGTCAAAACACGCCGCCGACATCGCCCGCATCATGGACGACACTGATGTCGGCCGTGCTCCTCTCATCGGCGTCTCCATCGGCGGCTATCTCCTGTTCGAATTCTGGCGCCGATCGCGCTATCGCGTCGCCGCCCTCGGCTTGTGTAACACGAAAGCTCCTGCCGATGGCCCCGAAGCCCGCGCCGGACGCCTGCAAGCCGCCAATGATGTCCTCGAGCGCGGTACCGAACCTTTCCTCGAATCCATGGTTCAGAAGGTATTCGCGAAGATAACGCGCGAAACTCGTCCAGATCTTGTCGAAGGTGCTCTCCACATGATGCGCCAGATGTCTCCCGAAGGCATCGCACAGGTCCAGCGCGGTATGGCCGAACGCCCCGACTCGGTCGATACATTGAAGACCATCAATGTTCCCACTCTTCTGATTACGGGAGATGAAGACATCCTCACCGGCATCAACGAAGCCGAACTCATGCGTCAGCACATCCACGGAAGCCAATTGCGCCTCATCCCCAAAGCCGGACACTACTCGCCATGGGAACAGCCGGAGGAGGCTGCGCGCCTCATCCGCCAATTCCTGGACGGCCTGTAATACGGGGAACTGGGAGCTTGACTAGGGCCCCAACCTGGGTGGAATCGCGCGATTTACCGCCAACTATAAGCAAGCTCAATTTCCGAGTGACCGTGTTTCCACTCCCGTTACTCAAATGAGAGAAACTAAAGGACGTCGATGATCAGAAGCGTGATGTCGTCTTGCTGGGTCGCGGAAGTTGGCAGCCATTGGCGTAGCTCCATGAGCAGTTCATCCGATAACTCAGAAGGCGAGCACTGGTGATTCTCGCGAACAACTTCTTCGAGCCTGACATCGCCGAAGGCTTCCCCCTGTGCATTCTCGGGTTCGGTTACGCCGTCGGTGCAAAGGAGGAAGCGGTCGCCTGCTTGGATCGGCAACGTACAAACCGGATAATCATTGCAGTCCAGCTTCACTCCGAAAAGCAGGCCGTTACTCTCGATGTGCTCTAGTTTGCCTTCCCGCCAGCGCAGCAATGGCGGATGCCCGGCGGCTGAGTAAAGCGCCTTATGATTCTCCGTGTCGAGCCATAGATAAGCTGCGGTAACGAACTGCCCGCGTAGTTGGCCAGAGAGACTACGTTCCAAACCACGCAGCACCGCTTGCGGATCATCTGTGCAGGGCACGACCGATTGCATCGCCACCTTGATCATCGAGGCGATCAGGGCAGCCGGAACGCCATGTCCGGACACGTCAGCGACGAGGAATCCCGCCCGGTAAGGGTCGACGGCAATAAACCAGTAGAAGTCTCCAGCGACGGCCGTCATCGGATAGTAAGCAGCGCTCACGCGCAGGCGGCTGACTTCCGGAACGCCGTGCGGGAGAATCGAGGTCTGTATATCGCGGGCGATCTCGAGTTCGTTTTCGATCGAGAGCAGGCGGCGTTCGTCGGTAAAGACTTTTTCTGCCGCGACCCAACCCTGCGAGGACACAAAAAGAATAAATGCGATCGGCTCAAAGAATGGATATTCCCGGAGTCTGAAAAATGTTCTTGAGTTTTCATAAATTACTGCAGTCGCCAGAATCAAAGTACCAAACGCCAAAACCCGGCTTTGAATCAATAAATACTTCTTCCCAAAACGCGGGATAACATTCGGTACAGCGATGGAAAGCAACAAGCAGATCGCCAGCACATTGTCATAGGGCATGAATCTTTGGGGGGATTCACTGAACAAGGTGGCCCAAATGCCTGCGATACTTACGGCACCTACTGGAAAGACCATCAGCTGCAAAAAACGTCGCAACTTGCCCACGCTCAGCTCGACCCAAAACAAAAGAGCAGGTATCAGGATCACGTAGGTGATGATCCATACGAATTGCCGGGCGTGAGGCCAAAGTGGTCCGACCAGCAGACTAAAGGCGGCTGGCACCTCCGCAAGCAGCCGAACTCCATACATTGCACTGAAGACGCCAAACCATACCAGGATTCGACCGGCAGCACGGCCTCGAATCGCAGCCATGCAGCAAGCGGTGACGCCAACGAATAAAAAGATCGTCCCGAGAATGATGATGACGGCTTGTTCGCGGAGCACCGACACAATTCGCCTCCAAATAGGGCACAAGTGTGAAAAGAAAAAATACCAGAGTCCAATGCATGCGCCAGGAGCATTCAACCCTAAGGCGACAATACTAATTGCTCCACAGTCGATGCTGTCTCGGCATTAACTCCGGACGGCTGCTTGGACTACAATCATCTCGCCATGAAGAATCTCGTCCTTCTTCTACTCTGTGCCGCATTCCCACTCTCGGCCTTCGCGCAGTCGCAGCCCACTCGTCCCCGCATTACGGGCATCGATCACGTTTGCTTCTACACGACCGCGCCCGACGGCGTGAAGCACCTCTACGCCGACATTCTCGGTCTCGTCTCGGCCGATCCTATCGAGCCTGGGCAAACCGTCCGCTACATGTCGGGCAAGCAGTGGGTCGGATACAGCCCCGCCCCCGACCCGAAGGCCACCGACCGCATGGATCACGTTGCCTTCACCACCGACAACATTGCTGCGCTGCGCCGTTACCTCACGGAGAAGGGAATCAAGCCCGGCAAGATCGAAGGCCGCTCCGACCACAGTCTCACTTTCAGTTTGAATGATCCCGAAGGACGCCGCATCGAGTTCGTCGAGCGCGGAAAAGGCGACAAGGCTCCCGCTGAGCCCAATGCCGTTTCTCGCCACATGATTCACGCCGGCTTTCTCGTCTATAACCGCGACGCCGAAGATCACTTCTATCGCGAGATTCTCGGCTTCCGCCCCTACTGGCACGGAGGCATGAAAGACAACGAGACCGATTGGGTTTCTCTGCAGGTCCCCGATGGCTCGGACTGGCTCGAGTACATGTTGAACCAGCCGCCGCATCCGGATCTGCAATTGACCGGCGTGATGAATCACATCTCATACGGCGTCGCCGATATGAAGAAGACCTCAGCCCTCATGGAATCGCACGGATGGAAGGCCCACGGCGACGAGCAGGCCGAAATCGGCAGAGACGGAAAGTGGCAACTCGATGTCTTCGATCCCGATCTCTCGCGCGTCGAACTGATGGAATTCAAAAACGTCCAGAAGCCCTGCTGCAGCGATTTCACCGCACCGCATCCGACGGAGTGAATCCCCGCAGACGGGAGTTCCATTCACCCGCAGTGCTGATCAGATTTTGATGAAGATTTTCTTGCGCCACAGCAGCCACAACAGCATCCAGCAGAACAGCACCGCTGCGATCGAATACACGAGCGACGCGTTGGCCGCGCCCAAGCCAAACGATATGAGCCACGCCTGTGCCGCCTCGTGCCAGTTCAAGCTGGTCCCGTTTGGACCTTTCGCCGTGAATGTGTAACCAGGGCCGTAGACCACCGAGTCAGCGACGAACCCGACAATCGCATTCATTCCAAAAACTACCAGCGGCATCCTCCATCCGTGCCAGGCTTTGATATCGATTGCCCAATGCAGCAAGCCCAGAAATATCAGTGCAAATCCCCCGGTCAGCAGCACGAACGAACTCGTCCATAGATTTTTGTTAATGGGGAACCAGCGATTCCACACCAGTCCCGCCGTGAGCCCAACGATTCCGACACAGATCATGCGCACCACTTTCGTACGCGGATTCGCTCCCGACCGCAGCCACTGTCCAGTGAGCACGCCGAGTAGCGCAGTTCCGATTGCCGGGATCGTACTGATGAGCCCTTCGGGGTCCCGCACTCCGTTATAAAGCCGCCCCATCAGCAACTTCCGATCGAGCCAGGCCACAATGTTCCGTTCGGGGTCCATAAACGGAATATCGTGCCCGGGAATGCCAAAGCCCGGAACCGGCGCAAACCGGAGAATAGCCCAATAGCCCGCCAGACAAGCAATCAGCGCGACCAGTTGTCCGCGCCAGTTCGACCACAGAAAAAGAACTGCCGCAGCCAGATAGCAGAGCGCGATCCGCTGGGTCACCCCATAAATTCGATATGTGTGCCAGTCCACGCCGATGATTGGCGAAGCATTCACCAGCAGTCCGACTGCAATCAAGATCAGGCTGCGCCAGAGAACATGAAGGAAAATCTGCCACTTCGATTCTCCACGCTGCAGTCGCGTCGGGAACGAGAACGCCATGGACACTCCGACCAGAAAAACGAAAGAAGGAAAGATAAAGTCTGCGGCTGTCCAGCCGTTCCATTCCGCATGTTTGATCGGACCGTAGGCCAGATCATCGCTGCCGGGATTGTCCACGAGGATCATACCCGCCACCATCAGACCTCGATAAACATCCACTGAAGTCAGGCGTTGCGAGATAGGTTTCGATGTTGTTGCTGTCGCGATACTTTGGGGAACAGTCTGAGTAGTAGCCATAGGATTATGGGAATTCGCGACAAATATAGACCTCTGACGGAATGTTGTCATTCGATCGATTGCACCGTTTTCATTTCGCCCGACTGCTTCGGCTGGGCGAAGAAGAAGCATCGCTGCTTTTGCTACAATCGTCTCGCCATGACAACGGCCGAAATAATTCTCATTCCTCTTGAGACAACAGTAAGCGCGAAAGGCGATGGCACAGCGGTAGACCTAAGCGGTACATCCAACCGCGTTTTCCTCGTGACCCTCTCCATCACGAAAATCATCGAGCAGGAATCGCTCGACGTCGCCATTTTTGGCTCTGCCGATGGTGCGACGTGGGAACCCAAGTCCATCGCCGCATTTAAGCAAGAGTTCTACGCCGGTGAGTTTCCGCTGCTGCTCGACCTTAGCGCGAATCCAAGTGTCAAATTCGTCCGCGCGCACTGGGAAGTGGCCCGCTGGGGACGCGGCACCGAAACGCCCATGTTCGAATTCGGCGTGACCATGAAAGAAGTGCCGGCGCAGATCCTGCAGGAAGCTCGCGCCGAAGCTAAAGCGCTCGCCTAATAAACCAATTGTTGATCGATGATTTCTGACCGCTGATTGAAACTCTCCTTCCGTAGGCCTTTCAATCAGCAATCAACAGCCATCAATCAGCAATTTCCCTCACAGTCCCGGAGCCCAAATGCAAACTCAAGGTCGAAGTCTGAGGTCCGAACGTCTGAGGTCTCAAGTCTGAGGTCCGAGGTCTGAAGCTGTAAGATTGATCTCAGCATGAAAGTCCAGTCCGAAACCGTCGTGCGCCCAGCGCGCAACCTCCGCGGCAGTGTCCAACTCCCCGGGGACAAATCGATCTCTCACCGCTACGCCATGCTCTCAGGCATCGCCGATGGCCCCTCGCGCCTCGAAAACTATTCCACGGGCGCCGACTGCGCCAGTACCTTGGGATGCATGCGCGCGCTCGGAGTCACGTGGGAACGGAAGACCGACCAGAATGTGATTGAAGTGCAGGGGCGCGGCCCGGTACTTTCCGCCCCTTCCACGCCTCTCGACTGCGGGAACTCCGGATCGACCATGCGCATGCTCAGTGGCATCGTCGCCGGACAGCCGTTCTCCAGTGAGATGATAGGCGACGAATCACTTTCCCGTCGCCCCATGGAGCGCGTCATCAAGCCGCTCACAGCAATGGGCGCGCGCATCGAATCGCAGCAAGGCAACCCTCCACTCCGCATTACCGGGGGCTCTTTGAAAGCCATCGATTACAAGATGCCCGTGGCCAGTGCCCAGGTGAAATCCTGTTTGCTGTTCGCCGGACTATTTGCCGATGGCGAGACTCGCGTCGAAGAATCCGTCCGCACTCGGGATCACGGCGAAGTCGCGTTGCGCGCCTTCGGAGCGCAATTGGAGCGCAAGGGCATCGGCGGCGGCAGCGAAATCCGCATCCGCGGCAAACAGCGCCTGCATGGCATCGAGGCACGTATCCCCGGAGACCTCTCAAGCGCTGCATTCTTTCTCTGTGCCGCCGCTCTGTTCCCGGGCTCGGAGCTGACCATTCCCAATCTTCTGATGAATCCCACGCGCGCCCGCTTGCTCGACGTCCTCATGCAAATGGGTCTGCGTATTTCCGTCACGCAACTCGAGGAAATTAACGGCGAACTCGTTGGATCGTTGCAGGTTTCCGGTGGAACACTCGCAGGCGCCACGATTGCCGGCGCGGACTCCGCCGCTCTCATCGACGAAATTCCCGTGCTCGCCGCCATCGCTCCCTTCACGCGCCAGGGAATCGAAGTGCGTGACGCAAAAGAGCTGCGGATCAAGGAATCCGATCGCATCGCATCGGTCGCCACCAATCTCCGCCTGATGGGCGCACAGGTCGAAGAGCGCGAAGACGGATTGAAGATACCCGGCGACCAGACTTTGCACGGTGCTGAGCTCGAGTCACATAGCGATCACCGCATCGCCATGGCCTTTGCCGTCGCGGCCCTCCGTGCTCAAGGCGAGACTCTCATTCGCGGCGCCGAATCCGCGGCCATCTCTTATCCAGCATTCTTTGAAAAGCTGGAGGATCTCTCCGAGCGTTGAGAGCCAGTGGTCGAGAGCTGAGATTGATTTCCCCTGTGTGCCTCTGTGTTCCGCTGTGGTGAATGTGCTTGTCGTAATGCGAAGTGCCATTACCAACGTGACCTGCACTCCTCGGTACGTTCCTAGGAAAATACTCCCTGTTCTAAACCTAGAGAGGACAAATGATCCGTTCCACCATTGTATTGAGCGCAATTCTTGTTTTCGCGTCGCTTGCCTACGCTGACGATCTCAAGCCCTATCAAACTGGCAAGCTTCTTCAGATGGAGTCCGTTCCGTGCAGCACGGATCACGCGAGGCCTCTGTGCCTGCAATATGTCCTTGAAGCCGATAGCGTCGTCTTTCACATCCGTCCCAAAAACGGGAAGCATGCAGTTGCTCTGCCCGTCGGTGAAAGAGCGCAATTCCGAATCGAAAAAGGCCGAATCCTGATGCACATGGATGGCGTCGACAATACAGAACGCCAGTACGTTGTCGTATCGCTTTCGCCTCGCTCCGAAAGCAGCACCGCCGATGCGGCTCCTGTGCGCCTGAATCATCTTCAGTAATGAAGTGAAATCGCCCTAAGAGAATGGCGGATTTTTTCCGCACTGTTTTTGTTTCCTCTACGGGAATTCCCTGAGCGCGCGAACCCCCTGTATTCATGCGGGTTACAGCGCTGTTTTTCCCCCAACCTCCCGCTCGGGAAAGGGCATCTATCTTCGCAATCTGCCGCTGTGTTCCGCTCGCCTTGAGTCGTCTCTCAGACGTGAGTGTGCTCGGGGCTAAATCAACCAGGAGTTGTTTGCATGAAACGTTTTGTCGGGTTGTTGTTCGCATGTTTGTTCTTCTCGGTGCCCATGTTGCTGGCGCAAAGCACGGACTCAGATCACGCCGAGGTCGGAGTCTTCGCCGAATATTTCCGCTTCACTGATCCCGGCCCTACGAGAAACTACATTGGCCTTGGTGGGCGCGCCGCCTTCAACGTTCACCCGAGCGTTCAAATCGAGGCCGAAATGGGCTATGACTTCGAAAGAAACTACACCAGCACCTTCAGCAACGGCGTCACGACCGCAAACGTGCAAAGCCACCTGCGCACCTTGCACGGATTTTTCGGACCCAAGTTTCAGACCGGTTCCGGTCCGTTCCGCGTCTTCGTGACCGGTAAGGCCGGATTCGAGAATTTCACCGTGACCAACGCAGGAGCACCAGCCGGCTTCGCCAATGCAGTCGGACTGGGAAGCAGCGCTACCTATTTCGCTCTCTATCCAGGCGGTGGCCTCGAAGCCTTTGCCGGACCAATCGGTGTTCGCGCCGAAATCGGCGACAACATCTTCTTCAACAATGGTATGCATAACAACCTGCGCATCAGTTTCGGTCCTCAATTCCGCTTCTGAGCGAGCGGCTACTCTGCATTTCGGCGGCCTCCTAGGGCCGCCGATTTTTCTTTCGCGGATCGCACAATCCCCTGTGACGCACGTCACAGCACCTGTCATTCACTCCCCATAATTTGGAGAGTTCAGGAGCGGCGTTTCCCGCTCGGGTGGTGGTCGTGGATGCGTATCCACAGCGCGTTATAAATCCCTGGGTCGTCACGTTTTCCGTGATGCTGGCGACCTTCATGGAAGTCCTCGACACCACTGTCGTCAACGTCTCCATCCCGCATATCGCCGGAAATCTCGCCTCGACCAACGAAGAGGGCACATGGGTCGTAACCTCTTATCTGGTCTCGAACGCCATCATCCTTCCCATCTCCGGCTGGCTCGCCAATCACATCGGACGCAAGCGCCTCCTCCTCATGTGCGTTGGTGGATTCACAGTCACTTCGCTCTGCTGTGGCATGGCTGGCTCACTCTCGCAATTGATCATTTTTCGCGTCCTCCAGGGACTCACCGGCGGCGGCCTTCAACCCCTCGCGCAGGCGATTCTGCTCGAGACGTTTCCCAAAGAACGCCACGGTCACGCCATGGCCGCATTCGGCATCGGAATCTTGCTCGCCCCCATCCTGGGCCCGACGCTCGGCGGATGGATTACCGACAACTACAGCTGGCGCTGGATCTTCTACCTCAATCTTCCCGTCGGCGTTCTGTCTCTCTTCCTGATGAACCGCTTCGTCTTCGATCCGCAATATGTGAAGCGCGGCAACGGCAAGGTCGACCTGTGGGGCATCGGATTTCTCGCCCTCGGCATCGGTGCGCTGCAGATCGTTCTCGACACTGGTCAGCGCAAAGACTGGTTTTCTTCCGACTACATTCGCATCTTCGGCGCACTGTGCATCTTCGGCCTGGTTGCACTGGTCATTCGCGAACTGAGGACCGATCATCCCGTCGTTGATCTGCGCGTGCTCAAGGACCGCTCTTACGCCTCGGGCGTCTTCCTCATCACTTTGTTGGGATTTGTCCTCTACGCCAGCCTCGTCCTGCTGCCGCTCTATCTTCAGGAATTAATGGGGTATCCCGCCTACAACTCCGGCCTCGCCCTTTCGCCGCGCGGCATCGGCGCGCTGATCTTTACTCCTCTCGCCGGACACTTGACCACAAAAACCGATCCTCGCCGATTACTCTTGGTCGGCATGATCCTCGGCTCCGTCACCATGTTCCAACTCTCTGGACTGAATCTCCAGGCGGGATTCTGGGACATCTTCTGGGCCCAGGTCTTGCAGGGCGTTGCTCTCGCTTTCCTTTTCATACCTCTGATGTCCCTGGCGATGTCGCATATCACTCCACAAAAGATGGGCAATGCCACCAGCATCTTCAACCTGATGCGCAATATCGGCGGCAGCGTCGGGATCGCCATCATGACCACCTTTCTCGCCCGCCGCACCCAACTTCATCAAAACCATCTCGTGGACAACGTGACTGCCGGTAGCCCGCAGACTCTCCGTCTGCTCGCGGGCATGCGCGCCAACTTCTATGCCCACGGAGCCGATTCCGTCACGGCATCCCGCAAAGCCATTGCAGCTATCTACGGTCTGGTCCAGCAGCATGCCGCTATGCTGGCCTTCGTCGAAGCTTTCTGGCTCATGGGAGTGGTTTTTCTGCTGATGATTCCGTTCCTGCCGATGTTGCAGTATTCGAAGAAGAAGCCTGCTCCAAAACGTGCGCCGAAACCGGAGCTAATTCAGACCACCGTAGTTCCGGCGTCATCGTTCGCCGACGAGGAAACAGATGAGCAAACGGGCGAAGAAGTGCCGGAAGAAGAGCCCCATTTGCTGGTCCACTGAAAGCACTGAGTTGTGGCATAGCGTCCCCAAAGCCCAAACCCGGGGCCGGAAGCCGAGAGCCCTGAACCCTATAGTTTTCAAAGGGCGTCATCCTGAGAGTAGGCGTTTTTCAGCCGGAGCGAAGGATCTCCCGTGCAGGCGCTCTCGATCATGGTCCGGCTCAATTCAGCCGCCGCTGTGATACATTATTCCCCACTGTAAACCAAGCCAGCCGTGGGGGCTGGCTCTATCCTCAGTTCTTCACGCAAGGAGTCACCATGGCGACCCTCCGCGATCTCGTGAAAGACCGCAGACTCTATTCCGTAGAATCCACGCGCACTGTTCTCGAAGCCGCCCGCTACATGATGGAGCACAATATCGGAGCCGTCCCCGTTCTCCGCAGCGGAGATCTCATCGGCATTCTCTCCGAACGCGACATCATGAACCGCGTCGTCGCCGTCGGCCGCACGCCCGGCACTACTGCCGTTTCCGAAGTCATGACCGCCAACCCGCGCGCCGTCCCCGCGGACGAGACCATCGAAGAATGCCTCTTCATCATGCGTGAATTCGGATTTCGCCATCTTCCCATCGTGGATGGCAAAGAAATCAAAGGGTTGGTTTCGCTTCGTGATGTGCTGATGCACCAGGCCGCCGAAATTGAACGTGCCACTCGCCGCACCGCCTCTTAACACGAGTGTGCGTCGACGGCCCGTCGCCATTCCGACATCGTCCGACCACCACTGGTTCTTCGCTCAGCTACTGCTTGGGCGGCGCCGTCACCGCCAGGCTGACGGTGGGGCCGGTATTCGTCGAGCTGACATTACTCGAAACCACGCCGTTCGAATCCACGCCCACGATGGTGAACGTGTACGAGTTCGCCGGAGTGATCCCGTTCGGTGTCGAGGTGAGATTCGTGGTATTACCGCACGCGGGCATCAGCAGAACGGACGCACTTACTACGAAAATTGCCAGCAAGCCAGAGGCTTTCCGCGCCCGCTTTCCACCGGTCGCTGCCCCCACGCCAACCAGCCCTAGCAGTGGAATCGGCAGCCACAGACCATAAAAGATTCGCTCGCGTGTTCGCGAGCCGGTCACAACTGGACCATAGGTGCTGATCGTCAGGGTAGCCAGTGCCGTCGTTCCGCTGCTGATCGTCAGAGTCCGTCCAGTTGAATACGTGAACGAGCACACCGGCGCAATCGCCACCAGAGGCGTAATCGAACCGCACGACAGCGTGATCCCACCTTTCGGCGTCGTGTATCCGTTGGCGGGATTTACGCTGACCACCCCCTGCGCACCGCTACCAGCAGGTACACTGGCCGGTGAAACAGCGCTCTGAATCGTGATCGTGAACTGCGGAACTACCGCCAGCACCGTAAAGTCCAGCGCGGGAGCCGAGTAGGTTGTCGTGGGCCCTGTACCCGTGATCGTGATGGTGTACAGAGTGTTCGTGCTCGTCGCCTTCGTGGTGATCGTCGCCGTAGCACTTCCCGGCGCCGTCACCGCTGGCGGACTCACCGTGCACACCGGAGTGTCGGTTGTCGTAATTGCAGAAGACACCTGGCAGCCCAGCGTGACGGTGCCGGTAAAACCGTTGACCGATCCGATCTGGATATTGGTCGACGAAACTCCTCCGGGCGCTACCGCTGCCGGCGATAACGACGATGGCTGCAGCGTAAACTCTGACGTGCCTTGTCCCAGCGCTGCTGCCGCCAGCAACATGAGCGTGGCAAGCAAGCATCCTGCCAGGCGTGTACCGCGCGCCAGGGTTGTTTTCAATGTGGATTCAGTCCGTCCAGGCTTCAATTTGAAGAAATTCGACATGAACAAGTTGTATTTCAATTACCTTCGATTCCCGGGTTCTTAAAAAAGCTGCCCGGCGCACCGCACAACAGTTTTCTTTCCGACATCAAGTCAGCGGTCAGCCGCCTATGTCCGCGGCGGCAGCGCCCATTTTACCGTAAGCGCCCTCGACCGCTCGTATCCGGCAGGCAACTTGCATCACTCTGTAGCGAATCATCCATCCTATCATCCCGTCATCGCGGATCTGGGCACCCACGCCACCGCCAAAACCTGCACAAATAATGAAGACGGCAGCCATCGATTAAAAAGCGCTCAATCGCAGTTACTCTGCAGCGCTGCGACGACCGGCGATTTAAAGTTGGTCTTGAGCACGAGGAGCGCAGAAATGCGTCGAATTGCCTGCAATTACGGGACTGTAACAATCAGGCCGGTGCACGGCTTCGGCCCGCGACGTCGGTAGCTGTGTTGCACCGCCGAGTCGAAGTAGATCGCATCTTCTGGTTCCAGCTGAATTTCCTCGCTTCCAATCTTGATCGTCAAAGATCCTCGCATGACGTAGAGGATCTCAACTCCGGCATGCTGGTGCGGTTTCGCAGGGAATTCCTGGAACTCTGCAACGTAAGCGCTTAGCTTGCGCTCGGTGGCTTTGTAGTCGAGGCACTCAAAATAGTACGGGACATCCTGCACTCCGGGCTTTTCCGGGAAGCGCACGCGCTCTTCTTTCCTTATCACACTGACCACGCGCCGCTTGCGTTCGTCGGTAAAGAAGTAGTCCAGCCCGACCCCATACACCATCGAGATGCGCAGCAGTGTCGGCAGCGTGGGGAATAACTTTTCTCGCTCCAACTTTGAGAGCAACGCGGGCGAAAGCCCAGTGTGCTTGCCCAATTCCACCAGCCCCAGACTTTTTCGCAGCCGTAGAGTTCGCAGCTTTTCCCCGATGGAATATCGGCTTAACCCTTGGACGACGGTCGTGTTTACTTCCGCCATGCTTTCATCATAATAAAATGATTGTGCGTCGCAGTGAAGCAAGGGCCCGGGCGGCTTGGCCCACTCCTCCAATCAGCGCTTACGTCGTCACGGTAAAGATCGTGCTGCTCGCAGCCGCCCCACCCGGGGTGATGATCACGATCTTCCCCGTCTTCGCACCGGTGGGCACGGTCGCAGTCACCTGCGTGTCGGAGTTCACGGTAAACGTAGCCGAGATCCCACCGAACGTTACCTTTGTGGCCTGCGTGAGACTCATGCCTTTGATCGTCACCGCCGTCCCAACTGGACCGCTCGGTGGCGTAAAGCTCTTGATCTGCGGCGTAACCAGGAACGTCTTACTGCTGGTCAACGTTCCGCCGGTGCTGGTGACGGTTACAGAACCCGTGGTCGCTCCGTTTGGAACCGTCGCAACCAGGAACGATGAACCGCCTAACGTGACCGTTGTCGCCGCCATGGTGCCGAATGTCACAACCGATAATTTGGTGAAGTTTTGGCCGAGTATCTCTATTTTCGCTCCAACCTTGCCAGCTCTTGAAACCAGGGCAACAAACGGCGCCGCACCGATGTTCTCGCTGTACAGCAGACCGCAAACTCCCGCGGAGCAATGAATGTCAACATTGCCGACGCCACCCTGTTCCGTGGTTCCGTAAAGCAGCCCGTTCGTATGCTGGAATATCGTCGTATACGGCGTCTCCCCGTCCGTCTGGTCGAAACTGTGCAGCGTAGAAAAGACAAAGCCATTTCCTTGCCGCGAAACCTTAAAGATCGTGCCGCACGCGGCGCAACTCGCCGAGAAAGCGCCACCACCGGAGTTCGCACCGTAGAAGTTGCCGTCGGTAGTCTGAACCAGGCCTGCGTAGGGATATGCTCCATCAGTCGTGTAGTTCATGTAGTGAAGGACGGTGATTTTGCCGGCAGGCGTCATTCGGAACACGACGCCATAGCCCGTCTGGGTGTCGCCAACGGTTGTTCCGTAGAAGTTTCCGTCGGTGCCCTCGACCAGCGGGCCGATCGGATGAGCTCCGTGCGTGCCGTCAAAGCTGTACAGGACTGTTAACTTGCCCGCCGACGTGATCCGGAAGACCGAGCCTTCTTCGCTCACGCCTCCATACGCGCTAGTTCCATAGAAGTTTCCGTCGGTGCCCTGAATGAGTGGGGCCTCCGGATCGAAACAGTCGGTAGCATTGCACGTATAGAGAACCGAGAACGTTCCCGAAGGCGTCATTTTGTAGATGGAGCCGAAACCTGTGGCGCTTCCGTCACAAGAAGTACATGCTGTCCCGTAGAAATTCCCGTCTCTGCCCTCGATTGGCGGAGCATACGGCGCCGCACCATCCGGGCCATCCGTAAACGTGTATAGAGTTGTGAGCGTCCCGGCCGGTGTCATCTTGAAGATCGTTCCATACGAAGCATTGCTAAGGCCGCTTGAGGTCGTTCCGTAAAGGTCTCCGTCTGTTCCCAAGGTAAGGCCGCCAATCGGTTGGACTCCGTCTGTAAGCGACCCGAATGCGTAGAGCTCGGTAAGCGTTCCCGAAGGAGTGACGCTGTACGCGGCGCCCGAGTTGTTCGTGCCGCCCAGTGCGCTGCTATACAAATTCCCGTTGCGGCCCTGCGCGATAATGCCCGAGTAAAGGGGGTTGACTGGATCATTATTCTGCGATCCAAAGTTGTAGACGACGGAAAACGTCTGAGCACCGGCAAAAATCGACGTCAGCAGCAGCAGGAAAATACACAAGCCAAAGGTTCGCAGTTTCCCCATGAAATGCCTCCCCGTAGACTGGAATTTCCTTTCTGACCCTAAAATGCACTCTCTTTATTAGGTCTAGGGCGTATCACGGTCTCACATGAAATTTCTTGTTGCTAGTGAGCGTGTCAGTGGGCGTCACCACGGTTACAAAGCCTGTGGTCGCTCCAGCTGGCACATCGGTCGTGATTTCGGAACTCGAAACCACGGTGAATGTCGCCGCAGTTCCGTTGAAGCTGACGCTGCTCGCGCCTGTCAGATTGGTTCCTAAAATTGTCACAGCCGTTCCGACCGTGCCGGAAATGGGCAGCGTCTTCACGAACGCCCTCAATCCAACGGATAGGCTGAAGACCGTGCCACAACCACTCTGGACTTGATAATCGACGTTGCTCCCGCTGCTGCCTTCCGTGGTTGTTCCGTAGAAGTTTCCGTCCGTGGCTAGCACCAGCCCGCCGTTAGGGACTGCACCATCGGTGCAGTTCGTTTGAGCGCAAAAGTTGTAGAGCGTCGTCAACCAGATTGCGCGTCAATCGAGATATAAAGTGTTCATCGCTCCGGAGTTCTGACATTGGAATCCTCCTCGGTGCAAAGGTCTGAGATGTCCCCCCAAGGATCGGTCAGCTAGCAGGTCGCTGGTTCGGCGAGAAACAACGGGTCGGGAAACGGATACCGCTAATAAACGTTGGGAATATTACTTCCGGACAGACCGGTAGTCAATCCGCAAGACAGGCGGGGTGCCGACGATCGTGGACGACAAGGCGTGTGTTGGAACGGGTGCGAAAGTGACAGCAGCCCCGTTTTTCGATTTTCCCGAGCAAATCCTTAGCGCCAGGCCTGCGACTCGGTTGCCAATACCTTTAGAGCATTCAGTGCATGCTCCAACCTGCCTCTTTCCTCATGATGGTCGCTATCACCCTCCATCTCTCCCAACCTTCCTCGAATCGCATCACGTGCGGCAGAGATCCGCTGAGGCATCTTCAGACCATCCACTTCCAGTACCGCGAATCTATAGACCTCTTCCCAAGTTTGTGAGCCCACTGGAGTCGCGACCGTTGTGTCGGAAGCGTTTCGCCCTGAACTGTTCGACGAAGCACATTCTTTGCAGACCGGTAGAGTTATTTCCATCGTTTCGCCACTTTCCCAGAAAAACGTCGTTAATTTTTGGAATTCTGCGGTCAAACCACATGCCATGCAAATCCCTGTCTTCGCTGAAAATTGTGCGTTCCTCAGGAGGGCGCGGATGGATTCCCGAATGCGCGTTTTCCTATTTTGCAACTGCTGTTTTGGCGATGTCATGACAAAGTGAACCCGTCCGGCGGATTTTTTCATAAAGTACGCCAACTCGCCGGGAGGACGCTGTTCAATCGGGGACACCCCATCACATGGGCTGGATGCTATCCAGTTTCGTAGCAACGAGCACTTCCCGAATCGTGGCGGTATTGCGGATCGTCCCGCAGATTGTGAGTATTGCATCCGTGACGGTGGGATTCTCGTCGGCCAGCAATTCCAATCGTCCGCTGACGTCTTTGAGTTGTTGGGCTTCGTGCAGCAATGCTTTCGCGGGCATTTGAGCCTCTTGAATCGGCTAAGAAGGGAAAGCTCCAGATGGACTGCCTTAGCTCAGGAGACCTGAATGATGAGATTATCGACCCTCGGGAAAAAAGTATCACGTTGAAAGCAGGACTATTCGAGAAGAACCACGTTGAGCAGCGAACTGTGAACCTGAAGTTCACCGTTGTAGTCAATGAAACCCAACTTCCTGAATTTGTTCATGAAGGCGTTGATTCTCGGACGAGTGGTGCCTACCATCTCTGCTAATGTTTCCTGACTGATTTTCGGGATCTCCGTCTTTTCCCTGATCCCGTCTTTTCCGAACCCGGCAAATATAAGCAGAATGCGGGCCAATCGCTTCTCACTGGAATTGAAAAGCTGGTCGATCAAATCTTCTTGATAGCGGATGTTCCTTGACAACAGATGCTCTACGAACACATCCGAAAATGTGTGTTGTGCGTGAAGCACCTTCAACATCGCATTCTTTTCGATACGCATCAGTTCGCAATCACTCAGAGTGGTCACACTCGCCATACGAAGTCGCTGTCTGGCAAGACCATCTTCGCCGAAGAAATCGCCCACGCCCAAAATAGCGATGGTCGCTTCTTTCCCTGTTTTTGAGACGACAGACAGCTTCACCTTTCCCGATTGAATGTAGAAAACTGCGTCGCACGAATCGCCCTGAGCGAAGACGGTGCGACCCTTCGAGAAAAATACAATTTTTCGCCCCCCCCCACGTGAGCGAGGAACAGCTTCGGGTC
>Ga0209168_10000193_pt1 | contig 68748 bp, 111 predicted proteins | sample Coa_R1_FD_187156 | JGI IMG/M metagenome (GOLD analysis project Ga0209168, IMG submission 187156) | Surface soil microbial communities from Centralia Pennsylvania, which are recovering from an underground coalmine fire - Coalmine... | ecosystem: Environmental > Terrestrial > Soil > Unclassified...
CCATAGCCGTTTCGTTGGCGGCCGCGTCCTTGCCGGGACTTTCAGGCGGGGGCTGTCGAGACGGCATGTCCAGTTAGCTCCGCGTAGGTCAGCCGCTTGCCTATGACAGACCCTAGCACCTTGGCGACCCCGAGTTCCACAAGTCAAGATGCACCTACGCCAGCCTCCGCATGGCGATGGCGCGAGTTGACCGGATCATCGCTCGCCGAGCCGAACAACTGGAGAAGATCGTTGGACCAGCAGAGAGTTTCTGAAGACATCCACGAACGCGAAAACGGCGACCGCTACGAGGCGTGGGCCTTTATCGGTGGACTGAAGTTTTCCAAGATCGTCTACCGAGACGACACTGGCTGGCCCTACGACTACAAGCAAAAGGCGCACGACGAGATCAAGCGCGCCGCCATTCGGCACAGGTCGCTGCGATGAGGATCATGCGCCTCGCTAAACCCCAATTGGGGGTCAAGCGTCTCCAGTGGCGGGAGCACCGACGCTGGTTCCTAGACCTCTGGCGATGGACGATCCTGCTATGACGCTCAGCGACACACAGGTTGAGGCGATGTGCCGAGCGCACGACGCCGAAGAAGCCGCCCAGCGTGGCGAGCCGTCACCGTGGGACAATTACGATCCTCGCAGCGACGAAAACGAGTTTCGCATCTGTCGGATGGTCTGCATGCGAACCGCATTGGAAGTCCTCGCCGACGAAATCGACCGCCTCACCCGTCTGGTAGCGGAAGGGGAGGAGGCGCTGGGACCTTCTAGCGTCGAGCCAATCGGCGGTTACGATGATCGTGTGGTGGTGACGCTCACCAGCGGCAAGCGGGTAACCGCAGGAGACTTCCGTCGCGCCGCAGAAGTCCGCCAGAGGATGAAGACGCGATGATCCCTCCGACCTTCAAGTGCCGCCACTGCGGCGGCGACACCTACGTTGAGCCTGACGACTGGTCGGCCATCTGCGCCGATTGCTGCGGCAAGCATGAGTTCGAGTATGAGCGCGCCGAGCATCAATGGCTCTGCATCCACTGTTGCGAACTAGGCGAGCCGCCGGAGTTTGACGACGAGTTCGCCGTGCCACTGTTCTCCAGCGAACCCGGCGAGCCTACAGGAACGCCGCTGTCCGAACTGGCGGGCAGGCCCGACGGCACGGTTGAGGGCCAGCGTCGCTACGAGGAGTTCAAGCGCATCGCGGCGAGTTGGGGCTATGACTGAGACCCCCGCCCTTCACCCTACCGGGAGGAAGACGTGAGCGAATCTTTAGTTCCCGAGCCGTCATGCGCTACACTCAGGAAGCCGCGCACCGTTCGGGCGCTCGAAGCGCTCGCCGAACGGCCGCTGACGAATCACCAGCTTCAGGACCGCTTCGATATGACGGCCAACGAGGTCACTCGGATGATGGGGAGTCTGCGCCGCCAAGGGCGCGTCCGCAGCACCATCCGGCGCTTCGGAGCCGGTATCCTAGCCACCTATGAGCTGGCCGACAGCGGCGGCGTGGAGGCCCTGTGGGCGCGCATCCGAGAGGCGGTGCGGCTCGCCAATCTGGAAGGCATGGCGCAAGTGACGCTGGAGTTGCGCGACGCGGAATCGCTGATCGTCATGGCCGAGCGATGAAGTTCTATCTCGGTATGCACCATCCGAGCGACGCGCACCGCGTTGATCTGGCGTGCGTCAGCTATCGGGCGATCAAGAAGCGCAAGAGCGACTTCCGCCCCGCTCGTTTCGGCTGGATACTCGACAGCGGCGCCTTCCGTGAGTTGGCGTTGCACGGCGCCTATCAGGACGAGCCGGACGCCTATGCCGAAGGCGCGGCGCGCTGGGCGCGGATCGGCAAGCTCGATGCCGTCGTCAGCCAGGACTACATGTGCGAGCCCTTTATGCTTGCGAAGACGGGCCTCACGGTCGCCGACCACCAGCGGCTCACGATTGAGCGCTTTGAGGCCCTACGCGCCGCCTGGAGGGCCAGAGGCGGCGATCCCTGCTCTCTGATGCCCGTGCTACAAGGCTGGACCGTCCGCGACTACCAGAACCACGTCCACGACTACGGCAAGCGCCTTGAGCGGTACGCCTGGGTCGGTGTCGGTAGCGTTTGCAAGCGCCAAGGCGCCATCGGTCTAGTTGAAGACATCTTGTGTTCGATCAAGGAGGTGCGACCGGACCTTCGGTTGCACGGCTTTGGTGTGAAGGTCACGGCGCTGGAAAGCCCGCTGATCCGCCGGCTTCTCTACAGCGCCGACAGCATGGCGTGGTCGTTCGCAGCTCGCATGGAAGGCCGCGACGCCAACGACCATCGCGAAGCTCTTGCCTTTGCCGAGCGCATCAACACGCCGCTGTTTGGCTCGGAACAACTCAGCCTATTCGCACCGAAGATAGCGGTTGCAGGAGCGCCGAAGCAGCCGGACGAACCGGGGGCGGCTCGGCACACAAATGACCGCCCCGAACAACTGGAGAAGATCGTTGGACCAGCAGAGCCATCTTTAAAAGCTAAGACCAAAGCCGGACCCGCGAATAAGGGACCTCCACGTAACGCCACGGGTATACGGTCTCATGCAGCAGGAAATCTACAACCCGCTTCGCTCAGCATATGAGAACGCGAAAGCTGCAATGCGCGTCGCCTCAATGACAGATGAGCAAATCGAAGCTGCGCACTTCCACGAAACGCGAGTGATCGTTCATTTCGAAGATCACGATGATGAGTGACTCGTTGGACCAGCAGAGAGTTTCTGAGCGCTGGCGGGCGGCCTGGGACATGGCGTTTCCTGCGCTCGCCGGCCAGGGAGACGCCCACATTCTAGCCGCCCTCTTAAGGATCGAACATTTGATGCTCAGGCAGCCGCTTGCAGAGAAAACTCGTTACCGCCCATGACCCCAATTCAACAACGCCTCCGAGGCGGTGGAGCGATGAAGGCTGCCGGCGATCTCGGTCAGGCGATGCGGCCCATGTGGCCGCGGGAAACCCCGCACCGCGAGACCCGGGTCCTGATCCTCCTGGAGATCGGGCGCCTGAAGTCGTTCAACCGCCCGGCCTACGCGGGCAAGATCGAGAGCCTTCAGGCCACGCTCGACTGGCTGGCCGAGCACGGAGAAAGCCGATGACCGAGAGAACCTGCCGCTACTGCGGCTGCGTCGAGGCGCGGGTCTGCGTCTTCTTCAACCATAGCGGAGACGCGGTGCCGTGTTGGTGGATCGCCGAAGACGTGTGCTCGAACCCCGTATGCGACGCGGCGCTCAACGAGAAGCTGGTCGAGCGGGTCGCACACGATCACCTCGAGGGCATCCAGCCTAAGGCGCTGGCAATCGTCCAACAGGTTGCGCGGATTATCGGAGGGCATGAGATCGTCGACGACGGCGCGGAAGACGCCGTGTGCATGGATCACGACTGATGGCTGAGCATGAGGAGCCCCCGCTGCGCCAAGTCCAATGCGGCCAATGCGGGGGCGAGGGACGTTGGTTCGTGCCGACGGGCTACGACCCTCGCGATGGAAGCCAGACCGGCTACGAGGCGATCTGCAGCGTGTGCAATGGGGACGGCTGGTACGTCGAGGAGGTTGCGCCCGACGAGGAAGACCTCATTGAGTGCTTCTTCGCCGACGACGGCGACTCGAGGCCGCTATGAAGGGCCCGAGGATCACCGAGGAGACGCTCAAGGCCCTGGGGGCGATCGCCCACTTGGGGGAGGCGACGCCGAAGCAGGTCCGGGAAAAGACCGGGCTCGCGAGCGGGACGGTGACCCCGATCCTCGCGCGCCTCGAGGCGGCGGGCTGGCTGGCGCGGCGCGAGGAGGCGGGGCACGCCAAGACTCTAGGGCGGCCGCTCCGGGTGTTCTATCGGATCGCGGACGAGGCCGGTGTCCGCGCGATGGGATCGCGGGTAGTGGGCGTGCTCATGGCCTTGATGGGAGACCTGGGATGAAGATCCGAGACGGCGACGACCTGGCGGCCGCCCGCGCGCGCCTCGGGCTCAGCATCACCGAGCTCGCGGAACGCCTCCAGATGGAGGGCGAGCACGCTCCCCGGCATCTGCGCGAGATGGAGATGGGGACTCGGCGCATCGGCGGTCCGATCCGGGTCGCGGTCCAGGGTTTTCTGAAGGAGCTCGAGCGGGTCCATGGCTGACGAACCTCATACCTACGGGGCAATCCGCTCCACTCCCGATCCCCGCGATTGGAAGTACGCCGAGACCCACGGCGTCGTGGACGCGCGCAAGGTCGCGCTGCTCGCAGATCCTGCGCGGCTCGTCTCTGAGGTCGCTGCTCGATTGTGGCGGGCCGAAGGTTCGCAAGATCAGGCCAGCGCCGATCTCGCGAAGCTCTATGAGAAACTTGACGACGCAGCAACGCGCGTCGGGGTGTCGGACGATCCCCGGGTCGTCGCGGCGATGGGCCATCTCGATATCGCCCAACACGCCGCTGCGCAGGCTCAAGGTTCCCTGTGGCGCGCGCACGTCACCCTCGCAGCTTTCAACGAGGCGGCCTACCAGGTGGACCTCCGGCAAGCGCCAGGCTACGGCCACAAGCCCTCACCGCCTCCTCCGCCCCTTCCCCCGTCTCCGCCGCCTCCTGCGCCTCCAGCACCGCCTCCAGCGCCGCCCGCGCCCCCTTTGCCGCCGAGCCCGCCTCCGCCGCCGGTCACCGTCTTTCCGACGATTGATCTCAGTGCGCCGATCCTGCCGGTTCTGAACCAGGCTCAGCTCGGCGCCTGCACGGCGCACGCGACGACCAAGGCCCGTCAGTTCATCGGCGGGGGTCCCTACTCGCGGCTCGACCTCTACTACAACGGCCGGGTGCTCGAGGGCACGGTCGGTTCTGACTCCGGTCTGCAGGTCAGGGACGCGCTCAAGGTGCTGGCCAACACCGGTGTGGGCCTCGAGACCGATTGGCCCTACGTGATCTCGCAGTTCACCACGCCGCCGCCGGCGAAGGAAGTCAGCGAGGAGCCGGCCGGGCGGATCGTCACCTACTCGCTTCTCGAGACCCGTTCGGACTTCCTCACGTGCCTGCAGGCCGGCTATCCCTTCGTCCTCGGCCTCGATGTCTATTCGTCGTTCGAGTTCTGCGGCGGGAGCGGCGTCGTCACGATGCCGACCGGCAACGACCACCTCTACTCGACGCACTGCGTGCTCTGCGTCGGATGCCTGATGATCGGCGGCGCGCCGTACTACCGCATCATGAACAGCTGGGGCTCGGGCTGGGGCGCCCATGGCTTTGGCTACCTGCCGGCCGCCTTTGTCGAGCACCTGAACAACCAGCCGGGGGGCTACGTCTGGGACTGCTACACGGTGCGGCGATAGCGCTGTGTAGAAAGTCTTCACACTTTGATGTCATTATGCTAATTGAGAGTCGTCACTAGGCCCTCCGGGGCCGCCCACTTCGCGGGAGACAGCGAAATGCGACTAATCCCTCTCAACCCTCGTTATTTCTTCGCGGTCAGCGTCGCGGGTGAACCCGCGATCTGGGAGCGCAATGGCTTCGACTGCGAGGTCCAGCGCGTCGCCATCGATCGGGCGCGCTGGCTCTGCGCTCACCACCGCGGCGAGGCGCTCTCGCTAAAGGAGGGCAACCCAGATGGCGCGGAGTACCATCGGGCGCGGTTCCTGGAGCTCCATGAGGCGCTGGCGAAATGGCGCTCTCAGCGCTTTCCCCAGATCACACCCCCGGCCGGCGAAACGGATGATGAGCGGCTTGAGCGGCGCCGGCGGGCCGGCCACCAATGACCATCCAGCGCAAGCGGCCGCTGGTCCGCAAGGATGGCGCAACGGCGCGAATCCGCCGTGACGGCGTCGAGGGCGTGAGCGCGATCGAGATCGAACCCGGGCGCGGTGTTCCGAACAACTGGGATCGGGCGCTCTTTGAACGGTGGGCCGAGCGTAAGGCGCGGCGCCGCCAGGAGCAGAGGAGAGAAGCATGACGACGCTCGATCCCAATGCCCCGACCTTCTACGTGAAAGCCGAGGTCTGGGGAGGCGTGACGGGCTACCGCTCGTCCTTCCTCAAGAAGGACGGGAAGACCCAGATGTTCGAGACCCGAGAGGGCGCCCAGGCGGCCGCGGACGAGGCGCGGGCCCGCACCCTCGGCGGCGGGGCGAACTTCGCCTACACGGTGGTCGAGGTGGCGCCATGATCGGCTCGGTGATTGCAGGCATCTCGCTCCTGGTGCTGATCCTGGCCGCCATCGGGTGGCGCGCCTTCGACCGTTGGTCCCGCGCCCGCCGCCGGATCGCCCGCAGGCTGGCCCTCTGATGGGCGAGCGTCTTATCCACTACGCCGCCGCACCGATTACGGGACCGATCAAAGCGCGCAATGGCCTCCACGGGGCCTATAAGCGCGCCGGCTTCTGGGTTAGCGTCGCCGGTCCCTACGATTGGGAATGGTGGTGCAGGAGCGAGGACTGGAACACCGAGGCCCTCGCCTTCGCCCATGAGGTGACGCTCAAATCAAGCGCCTCGATTTTGCGCGTCGTCGGCGCCGCGGCGCTCGACGATTTCGATCGCGAGTGGTGCGCCATCAAATTTCCGGATCATCCACTTATCGGCCGTGAGCCTGATTGGAACCGGTTGGCGCGCTCCTACGCGGGACTGATCATCGCGCCCTACGTCTGGGAACGCCGCCTCGGCCATGGCTTCTCCTGGTATTACGGCTGGGATTGCGCGAGCGGCGTGATCTGGGACCCAGCGGCGATCGCATCCGTACGCCTGCTCACTGAAACAGAGCGCCCCGCGCCCTGGACCGATGCGGAAGAGGAGGTCGGCTGATGGGCCCCTGGGAAACCATGATCCGCAGGCGCATCGCCGAGGCGATGATGGACGCCGCCGCGTGCGGGCCCGGTCTACGTCACGTCCGCGAGCGCGACGCCGAGGCGCTTCGCAGAATCCTTCGGACCTGGGAAGCTACGACTACGGCGAAGGGCCGAGAAGCGGCCGAGCTCGGGCTTCCTACTGGGCCGTTCGATGGAGGAGTGGCATGAGCGAGCAATGGCCGGTCGAGATCATCGCCATGCCGCCAGATGTGCACGCGCGTCTGAAAGTCCAGGCACAGAACGCGGGCATTAGCTTCCACACATTCTGTGCCGATATTCTTGATCGTGCCGCGCGGAGTAATGTCGAGACTATCTATGACCTTGTCTTGGACCAGGAGCGCGAATGGTATTGCGAAGCCTGTTGGGCCATCTGGCCGAGAGTCGCGCGATGACCACACCTTCGGCTTGGAGAGGATCGAGCGTCCGCGGCGCTGGGAAGCCCAGCAGCGCGCCTCCTCTTGCGCTCCGAGTCCTCGGCGCTGCGTCCTTCGCGTTCGCCTTCGTGTGGCTTCTGTCCATCTGGAAATGACCATGCCTCTGATCCGCGTGATCGATCTGGAGACGAACGGCATGGAGGCCAGCGACGCCGTGCTGGAGGCCGGCTGGTGCGATCTGATCCCCGAAGGCGACGCCTGGCTGATCGATGAGCCTGGTGGCCGTCTCTTCGGCCTGGATGGGCCCCTGAAGCCGGATGCGCGGGCAGTTCACCACATCACTCCGGAAGAGATCGCCGGCCGTGCTCCGTTTTCCGCGCAGGCCTTGGCCAATGAGGCGACAGCCGCGGATGCGATCATTCTCTCGGCGCACGCCTGGCACTTCGAGGGCCAATGGCTGACGCCTGAGGTGCTCGGGCAGCTTCGCCCTCTCTGCACATGGAAGGCCGCGCTCCGCGTTTGGCCCGATGCGCCAAGCCACAGCAACGGCGCCCTGCGCTACTGGCTCGAAGATCAGGGCCTCATTACCCCGGCGCATCACCTCACGATGCCGCCACATCGGGCGACGCCTGATGCCTATGTGACGGCCCATCTCCTCCAGGCGCTTCTCGCCCATCAGACGGCCCGCCAGATGGTCGCCTGGACGAAAGAGCCGGCGCTCTACCCGCGGTGCCCGATCGGCGAAAAGCAGGGTTTCAAGGGCAAGCCCTGGTCAGAAGTCGACGGTGGCTTTCTCTACTGGATCACCCAGCAGGCCGGCATGGAGCCGGACATCAAATGGTGCGCCGGGCGCGAGCTCAATCGGCGGCAGGAAGTGTCGCCTCCATGATCTCCGCCGCCGACCAGGCCTACCGCCGCAGCGCGACCTATCGGCGTGCCCGCCGCCGGCGCATGTGGAACTGGATCATCTGGATAGGGCTCGCCATTCTGGCGATCGCCCTGGCCTTGGGGATAAGGCGATGAAAGAGCCGACGTCGATCATGCATCTGCCCGTGCCCGAGCTCGGTGATCCTCGTGCTCAGATGTTCGACAACGGCCGCCAGGTCTCGCCCTGGTGGATCGCCAGACATCGCGATGGATCACCGTTCTGGCGGCGCTGGGTCAGGACCGCCGACGGCTGGGACTATGAGGATCGGGAGCCCTGGGAATGGTGAACTACCGCCACCGCCCCACCGCCCTCGGCGATCCCTGCCCCTGGCTCCTCACCCTCACGCCCGAGCAGCGCCAGGCCGAGGGGCCTCGGACCGACTGCTGCCAGTACGGGGGGTGCGTCGACCGTTGCTACCGCAAGGGCTGGATGGACCGCGAGAAGGCGCGCAAGCGCCGGCAGACCGGCCCCCGCGCCTTCCCGATGCCGAGCGGCGGCAACCGGGGAAAGTTCGGCTACTGCCGCTGGTGCGGCGGGATGCTGCTCAAGCCCGACGCGACCCAGAACAAGAAGCGGGGCTGGCACGACGGCCGGGGCAACGAGCCCCATTGCCTCTACGAGTTCTATCTCCACACCCGGGCGGAGCAGCAGCGGGCCTTCGTCGTCGACCGCGACGGCGAGAAGTGCTGGGACTGCGGCGAAGCGCCGATGCACTGGCGCCGCGGCGGGGTGATCCACGGCTGGGGCACGGGGCCCTATATCGAGGTCACGTGGTGCTCGGCCCTGGAGCTCGAGCACGAGATTCCCCTCTGGCTCATCGCCCACAAGCCGGACGACGAGCGCCGGCGCTTTTTTGGCCCCGAGAACCTGAGACTGAGGTGTGCACGATGTCATGGAGCAAAGACCGCCCTCGAGGCGGCCGATCGAGCAAAAGGAAACCGCCTCAGAAACGGCGGCAAAAAGTTACGCGGCCGGAGGATGCAGGGCCGGCCGTTCCAGAAAGGCCACCGGCCCCTCCGGGGATAGTCCAGCGGATCAAGGGGATCCAGGTCGGGTTCGGCCAGCCGCCGAAGCCCGGCTCGATGTTGATCGCGAAGCCCTATAAGCGTCCACAGCGCTGACCACCGGCGCCTCAGATTTGGGTCGAATCTGACCCAAATTTGGGCTAGAGATGACCTCGCGGGGGTGGAGCCCGTGTCCGCCGATGCGTGACCAGCCCCGCCAATACCATCCCGATCAGACGGTGCTCGACGTCCTGCGCTGTAGCGACGGGCCGGCGGCTATCGCTATCGGGTGTGAACGCGGCGTCAGCGCAGGCATGGCCCTGAAATGGTGGTATAGACGCGAGTGGCGCGCGATCAGAATCGCCGCCGAGCATGGACTGCCCCGCAATGTCCCAGGTGATCGTCTCCTACCGCTGCGCCTGCATGATCGAAGAAGCGACCCTGACGGTCCGCGAGCGCGGTCCCCGCGAGGACATCGTTGACTGGATGGAGGGCGCCGTGCAGATCGCGCTGACCGATGATCATCGTTCTCGCTCACCCCGATGCCGGAACGAGGCCATGGACTACGCGAAGATTTTCTACGACCAAGATCGCCGCATCGGCGACGCTTCGAGGCGGTCATGAAGAAAGTCAACAGGCGCTGGGCCTGGTGGGCCGAGGATGAGGACGACGCAACCCCGCCCACTCAGCCGATCATGCTCGACGAGCCCCAGCCTCCGAGGTGGTCCGGCCTCTACAATCACAGGGGCGAGAAACTCTACATAGCCCCGGAGCCTTTCGGGTTTCGGCGGACGAGATAGCCAAGGTGGCACGGGCTCCCAAACCGCTCCCAAAAGAGATTCTGCCGACTGGGCTTGACCTAGAGAAACTTGGCATTCCCCGAGATGTCGTCGCTCGGGGGCGCCCAAGCAGCTATGAACCCGAATTTTGCCGTGAGGTCATCGATCTCGGGATGCAGGGCAAGAGCCGGACCTACATGGCCGCGTACATTGGAATCGATCGTGTGACCATCGCGGCTTGGGAGGCGGCGCATCCAGACTTTGCCCTCGCGATGAGTCGTGCCCTCAGTCTCTCACAAGCATGGTGGGAAGACGCCGGACAGAAGGGGATGCGGACCGCGCCCTTCAATTCTCACGCTTGGTCACGCTCGATCTCAGCTCGCTTCTCCGATGAGTGGCGGGAAAAAAGCTCTACCGAGTTGACGGGCAAGGACGGCGGCGCCATCCCGGTGCGCTTCGAGAGCCTCACCAATGCCCAACTCGCAAGTTTCCTTGGACGTCTCAGTTCTGAAATCGATCAGGGCGAGGGCGCAGGCGGAACTGGATCGGAGACGCCGCAAGTCGATCGATGAGCTGCTGGTCTACGAGACCGATCCCGTCGGCTTCGTAGAGAACTGGCTCTACGGCTTCCTCTGGTCCAAGCAGCGCGCGATCTGCGAGAGCGTGGCGAAGAACCGCCAGACCGCGGTCCCGAGTTCGCACGATACTGGCAAGAGCCTCGTGGCCGCGATGATCGCCTGCTGGTGGATCGCCTGCCATGAGCCCGGCGAGGCCTTTGTCGTCACCCTCGCGCCCACGGCGGCCCAGGTCGACGCGATCCTCTGGCGCGAGATGAACCGCATCCACAAGCAGGGGCGCCTGCCTGGCCGGATGATGACCCGGATGTGGCGGCTCGATGATGGCGAACTTGTGGGCTTCGGGCGCTCGCCGGCCGATACCGATCCGACCGCGGCGCAGGGCATCCACGCCAAGTACGTACTCTGCATTTTAGACGAAGCGTGCGGAATCGCGAAAATGATCTGGGACGCGGTCTCGTCCCTCGTGGCGAACGACTACAGCCGCATCCTCGCGATCGGGAACCCCGACGATCCCTCGACCGAGTTCGAGGCCGTGTGCCGGCCGGGTTCAGGCTGGAATGTGATTCCGATCTCGGCCTTCGATTCGCCGAACTTCACCGATGAGGAGGTGCCGGACTTCCTCCGCCCGCTCCTCGTGGGCAAGACCTGGGTCGAGGAGCGCAAGCGTAAGTGGGGGGAGGAGAGCCCGCTCTATCTCGCCAAGGTGCTGGGCCGCTTCCCAGATCAGGCAGCTGACGGACTCATTCCCTTGGGGGCGATCACGGCCGCGGTGACGCGCCGGCTCTTACCGGGACCCGAGAACGAACTCGGCGTCGACATCGCCAGGTACGGGGAGGATTCGACTGTCGTCTACCATCGCCTCGGCCCCGTGGCGCGCCGGGTCCGCAAATTCGGCAAGCGGAGCACCATGGTCACCGTGGGCGAGATCATCGACGTGCTGCGCGAGACCGGCGCCAAGGTGGTGCGGATCGATGACACCGGCGTCGGGGGCGGCGTCACCGACCGCCTCGAGGAGTTGCAGGCGGGCAAGGACACCTCGGAGGGCGGCCTCGCGGCCAAGCGCCTCCTCTACGGCGTCGACATCGTGGCGGTGAACGTCGGCGAGCGCCCGACCGTCATGCCCCCGCCCTCCGCCACCCGCGGCAGTCCCGGCAAGCAGCCCGAGCGCCGCTTCACCGAGACCGAGCGCTACGTCCGTCTCAAGGATCAGCTCAACTGGGCTCTGCGCGAGCGCTTCATCGCCGGCGACATCGACCTCGTGGGCCCGGAAGAGGACCAGGATCAATCCGACGACATCCAGGCCCAGGCGGCCGATATCAAATACTCCCTCACCTCGACGGGCCAGATCCAGATCGAGAGCAAGGACGAGATCAAGAAGCGCGGCCGGCCATCGCCAGACGACTGGGATGCCCTGGTGCTCTGCTTCGCGACCGCGACGCGGAAGAAGCGCTTGGCGATCGACCCGTCCATCCTGCAGCAGTCCCGGATGATCCCGGCGCGCCGCGGATATGGACGCTAGGCCATGGGTCTGCGACGCTCGCGGGCGCGAGTCGTGGGGCCGGGCGGAGATGAGCAGGATGCGCGATCTGAAATTGGCGTTCTCGGTGCATGAGCTCCTGAAGCCCGAAGACGAGACCCGCGCTGACCTCTTCGGTCGGCATGAGACCCACTTCCGGCTGACCGGCAATCCGAAGATGGACCGGGAGATCATCGACGCCGTGGGCCTGATCGTCGCCCGCTGGCTCTGCATCCAACTGGGCGTGCCTTCGCGGGCCGAAGCCGCAAAGGCTCAGTTGGCCGAACTGGGCCTCGTGGCCGAATGACCAAGGCCGAGCGCAAAGCCGCGCGGAAGGTCCGCAAGACCGAGGCCCGGGCCCGCCGCGAGGCGCTGAAGCCGGCGCCCGCGGTCTCGATCCTCCAGGGCGGCAAGAAGGGGATGCAGATCCCCGCCGGGACGCTGGCCCGCAGTCGGATCAAGGCCGGGATGGTGACGGCGGAGCAGTTCCTCGCCGTCCCGCGGCCGCCGCCGGGCGTGTTGCCCGATGGCTTGAAGAACAAGGCCAACCCCGTGCTCGCGATGGACGAGCAGGCCGAGGAGATGTCGGTCTGGGCCGCGGGGACCTGGGCCTCGGGGTGGTTCGATGGCCCGCTCTTCAAGGGGTATCCGGCCCTCTCGCTCTTCGCCGCGCTGCCCGAGTATCGCCGCATGGCCGAGGTGCTCGCGACCGAATGCACGCGGCGCTGGATCAGGATCGGGGCCGCAGACTCGAACGACAAGGCGAAGCTCGAGAAGGTCACGAAGCTGGAGACCGAGCTCAAGCGCCTCGATCTCCGCGGCGCGATGCGGCGCCTGATCGAGCAGGACGCCTTCTTCGGCGTTGCGCACCTCTACCTCGATGTCGGCACTGATCCCGATGACCGCGACGAGCTCGCGCAGTCGATCGGCAACGGGCGCAATGAGGCCACGCGGACCAAGTTCCAGGGCAAGACCGACTTCCTCCGCGGCCTCAAGCCTATCGAGGCCGTGTGGTGCTACCCCTCGAAGTACAACGCCACCAACCCGCTGCGCGATGATTGGTACAAGCCCCAGACCTGGTTCTGCCAAGGCAAGGAGATCCACTCGACGCGGCTCATGACCTTCGTGGGCCGCGAGGTCCCGGACCTCCTCAAGCCCGCCTATATGTTCGGGGGCATCAGCCTCTCGCAGCTCATGCAGCCTTATGTCGACCGCTGGATCTCGGTGGTGGATTCGGTTGCCCGCCTGTTGCTCTCGTTCTCGACCTCGGGAATCGCGACCAATCTCGAAACCATCCTGAAGCCCGAGGCAGACTCGCAGGGCATCTTCGACCGCGTTGAACTCTTCAACAACATGCGGAACAACTTTGGCGCCATGCTCCTCGACAAGGACACCGAGGAGTTCTTCCAGTTCAACACGCCGCTTTCAGAACTCAAGGACCTGATCACCAAATATCAGGAGTTCCAATGCTCCATCAGTGGCGAGCCGGTCGTGAAGTTGCTTGGCATACAGCCCGCTGGGCTCAATGCCTCGTCGCAGGGTGAGATCACTTCTTGGCTCGATTGGTGCGAGGCCTTTCGGGAGAAGTTCTGCGCCGCCCCGCTGACGACGATCATCGACTTCGCCCAACTGAGCCTCTTCGGCGAGATCGACCCCGACATCACCTGGACGTGGGAATCGCTCCGCAGCCTCGATCCCAAGGAGGAGACGGAGCGCCGCAAGGTCCAGGCCGAGATGGATGCGGTCTACATCGAGGACGGGGTCTTCCTCCCGCAGGAGATCCGCATGGGCCTCCTGGCCGATCCGGAGAGCCCCTACTACGGACTCGAGGAGCTGACGCCCGACATGCCCGAGGGGCCCGAGGGTGGGGGCGTGGTCGATCCGGACATGGCCGAGGAGTTCCCGCAGCTGGAGGCTCCGCCGGCGGGCGCGGGCGGGGCGCTGAGCGAACTCGGTGGGGTGCGCATCGACCCGCAGGCGCGGCGGGCGGCGGGCGGCGCGCCAGACCGGGATGGCCCGCGCCGGCCAGATGGCGAGGACCCCCGGACCGCGAGGCGCGCGCCGCGTGAGAGCCGCCAGCGCCAGCGGGAGCCGGCCGAATGAAAATCCTCAGTCCGGTCCTCGGGCAGTTCGCCAACGGTGAGTATGCCTGGTGGTGCCCTGGGTGCCGCCATGCGCATCACGTCCCGACCGGCGGAGGCCCGCATCCGATCTGGCAGTTCAACGGCAACGTCGACCGGCCCTCGTTCACGCCCAGCGTGCGACATTTCCTTCCGGCCGATGAGCATGGGCCCGAAGGCACCTTCTGCCACTACATCATCACCGACGGGCAGATCGGCTTCTGCGGCGACTGCACGCACGCGCTGAATGGTCAGACGGTGCCGATGGTCCCCCTGGCCGATCACCAGGACTATGGGTGGCCAGACTGATGACCGCGCAGCCCCTGCAGCCTTGCAAGGATCACGATCCGAGCCGCCGAGTCGCGGGTGATGGGTCTTGTCTGAGGTGCGGCGCCGAAACGGGCGAACGTTGCCGGGAGAATGGCGCGCGCGGCGGCACTGGGTGGGGTGAACCCTTCGGCGCTGGGCCGCCCGATTATCCGAAGCGGGCGGGGTGGTGATGGCCCTCGTCCGCACCCCCGAGGAGCTTCGCATCGCCGATCTGGAAGCCGAGTTGACGCGCACCCAGTACGCGCTGGCCACGGTGCGCGGCCGGGCGAAGAAGGCCCACCAGGTCGACGGCGAGCGGATCACCGAGCTTGAGGGCCAGCTGAAGCTCGCCCAGGACGCCAAGCCCAAGCCGGCCAAGCCGGGGCGCCCGGCCAAGCTGCGGCCCGTGCAGCCCAACGCCGGGCTCGAGGCGTGGCTACGGAAGCGTCTGGAACGCGAACTCGCCTCCATGGACCGCTCGATCCGCTGGTGGGTGCGCGCGGCCTACCGGAAGCATCTGGAAAGGATCGAGATCGCGCAGGACGCGGCGCCGGCCGATCTCCTGCAGCGCGTCCTCGCGGCGCTGCGGCGGCGCTGGGGGCGGCGCTTCGACGCCCTGGGGGAGGAGATCGCGGAGCGCTTCGCCAAGCGGGCGGGCGACCAGACCGACGCGGCCATGACCGCGGCGCTCCGGGCCGCCGGGATTCGCGTGAAGTTCCAGGCCAGTCAGGCCCAGCAGGATCAGCTCGCGGCCGCGATCCAGCAGAATGTCTCCCTGATCAGGAGCATCCCCGAGCAATATCTGACAAGCGTCGAGGGCGCGGTGATGCGCTCCGTGCAGGCCGGCCGGGACCTGGGCGCCCTGACCTCCGAGCTGCGCGCCGCCTATGGGGTGAGCTATCGGCGCGCGGCCTTCATAGCTCGCGACCAAAATGCGAAAGCCACCGCCTTCCTGACCCGCACCCGCCAGGTCGAGCTCGGGATCCAGACCGCCCAGTGGGTCCACTCAGGCGCCGGCAAGGAGCCGCGGCCGAGCCACGTCAAGGCCGGCCGGGACCGGATCGTTTACAACGTGGCCGAAGGCTGGCTTGATCCCGCCCTCGGCAAACGAATCTGGCCGGGCACGGAGCCGAACTGCCGATGCACCAGCCGGAGCATCATCGCCGAACCGATGGAGGAGGCTGCATGAGGTGGTTTCGTGGGGGCGCGATCGCCCTCCTGGCGTCGCTCGCCGTAGCCCTTCCCGCCCAAGCGGTCACACCGCCGGCGACCTGGAACCCCAGCCAGGGCGTGCTCACCGCCTGTTACGACAACACCGGCGCGCTCACGAGCTGCGCGGGCGGGGGTGGAGGGAGTGGGAATCCATCAGCCCCCGTCTCCACCAGCTCCCTCGCGACCTCCAAGGTCATCACCGCGAGCGCCAATAAGGCGCTGGTGAGCTTCGAGGTCAACGCCGATGTTACGCTCGCGGGAGCGGCCTGGTGGGTGTTGGTCCTCAACGCCACCTCGGATCCCGGGAATGGCGCGGTGGTGCCAGTGAAGTGTTACGGCGTGCCTTCTGGAACGTCACAGGTGGGCGGGACCTTCGGCTCCACCGGGGTGACGTTCTCGACCGGCATCACCATTGTCGTCTCGACCACCGGCTGCTTCACCGAGACGCAATCGGCGCACGCCTTCATTTCGGGTGATTTCCAATGATGCGCTGGATCGCACTGGCGCTCGCGCTGCTCGCCGGACCGGCGCTGGCCCAGCAAACGGGCGGCGGTGGTGGTGGCGCGACGACTTTCGCAAATCCGACAGCCGTGGTCGGCGCGAGCGCGGTCAATGGGTCGGCGACCACCGCCATGCGCTCCGACGCCGCGCCCCCTATCGATCTGACGTTCTCGCCGACATGGACTGGAGCCCATACCTGGGCGCTCGGAACGATCACCACGAACATCAAGGCCATCAACATAACCGGCACGTTCAACAATGCCGCCACCACGTTCGACGCGCCGCTGTTTATGAACATCACAAACACAGCTTCGCACGGCGGCACGCTTCTGGCTGATCTCCAAGTCGGTAGCAATTCTGTGTTCAGCGTGGATTTCAACGGAAATTTGTTATTCGGTGGAGCATTAAGGACCGGGAGTGTTGGGGCTGTAAGCGCTGGCGGTAATGTCTTTGCTGGATTGGACGATAATACCAGGGGACAAATTCTTTTCGGGACCGCTTCAGATGCGCGTCTCCTTCGTCGGGGTGCAAATAGCATCCAATTAGGCGCATCAGACGCGGCGACGGCGGTCGCGCAGACCTTCGGCGTTCAGGGCGTTGTGGCGGGCACCTCGAACACCGCTGGCGCGGACTTCACCATCGCGGGGTCACAGGGCACGGGCACCGGCCTTGGCGGTAAGTTGGTCTTCCAGACAGCGCCGGCTGGGACCACCGGAACGGCGCAGAACGCCGAACAGGCGGTCCTCTCCTTGGACGCCAACTCGCATGCGAAGTTCTCCAGCGCGGCCATCCCGACCATCGGCACCTGTGGGACCGGCTCTCCGACGATCACGGCCGGCTCGACGGATGTGGCCGGCGAGGCCACCATCGGCACGACGGCTACCGCCTGCACGATCAGCTTCAAGATCGCCTATGCGGCTGCGCCCTTCTGTGTGGTCACGGACAAGACGAACCTCTCGCACCTGACGTCCTATACGATCTCAACGGCGGCTATCGTCCTCACCATGACCTCGAACTCTGGGGACGTGATCGAATACGTCTGCTCCGGGGCTTAGGATCGCCCATGTTCTTTCGATCTGCCCTCGGCGTCTGTCTTGCCTTCCTACTCGCCGTTGGCGCGAACGCTCAGGCTGTAGGCGGTGGAGGTGGCGGTGTTGGCACGTCTGTCTTCCCGACCATCGTGGACAACGTGGCGGCGCTTCGGACCACGAACCTCACCGGCAAGGGCAACGACATCACGCTCACCTCCTACTACACGGGAGGACTCACGGGCGGCGGACCGCTCCAGCTTGTTGGTTCCGACACCACCAGCACTGACAACGGCTGCACGATCTTTGTCGATAGCGCCGGCAACCGCTGGTACCGCCAGATCGGGCCGGCGGGCCTCGGCGTCGATCAGTGTGGCGCTAAGGGCGATGGGACAACCGACGACACCACCAAGGTTCAGGCGGCGATCAATCTCGCCTGCGCCAATCCAAATACCGCCGCCTTCCCGATCACCATCCCGCCCAGCTTCACGCTCGGGATCACCGCCGCTCTGAGTTTCAAGGGTTGCTACAGCCTGGTATTCGGCGGCACTACCGGCGTAAGCTCATCGACCCATACGCCGCAGATCAAGTGGATCGGCACCGCCGGCGCTGGGCCGATGCTTTCAGTCAATCAGACGGATACCGGGACCTTTCACCACTTCGTCCTTAGCGATCATGTCGCGACCCCTGTTGATGTGGTGATCGAAGACACCGAAACCGGGTCGATTACGACCACGAACACCACCAATCAATTCGATGACATCTACATTGCCGGTCCTATAACGGCTGACGGCAACTTTGTCGGTATTCGGATTGGCCAGGGAGATGTTGTCGGAAACGCCGACATCGGCCGCTTCGATAAGATCACCATCAACTGCGGTGGCGCTGCTCCGACCACCAATACGTCCAACGGAGTTGGCTTCCGCTTTGTCTCATCCTCCGCCGAACCTTTCGTTGATCGCATTACCAACTACACGATCGTTGGATGCAGCAGGGGCATAGACGTCGAAGGTCAGATCAGCGTCCTCGTGATGGACGGTGGGAACAATACCGTCAACTACACCGACCTCTACGTGACTGGCGGTGAGAATATACTCTTCGAGAACCTGAGGAGCGAGAATGCGATAGGGCCGCCGGTGGACATTGAGGGCGGGAACAATGTTACTCTGTTCAACGACACTCTCGCCGGGGTGTGCGCGACCTGCACGGGGATCGTCGACAACATCCAGGGCAACGGCGAGCTCATCATCGACACGGTGAATGTCGAGGGCTCGTCGGGCTTCACCTTTATGACCAACGCGGCGGGTGGCAGCACCCAGACGACCATCCGCAACTCGCAGTTCCCGACCGGCGGTTGCCCGACTTTTGGGGGCTGGGCCGGCACCATCGTCTCGACCAACAATTACCCCAACAGCGGCTCCAAGTGCGCGAACACGATGTCGAACACGTCGTTCACGGTGGGGAGCTGGATCGTTGCTCAGCTCCCGAGCGGTACCGACGTCCACACCGGCGAGATCGCCCTCGTAACGGACGCCAACGCCAGCTGCTCGGCCGGCACGGTCCCGACCGGGGGCGGGACGCACAAGTGCTTCGTCGGCTATGGGGGCACGAGCTGGACCGAGAACGGGAGCGGGAATTGACCCCGCTTCAACTGCCGGCGCAAACGCGATAGCGTCGCCGGGACCGACTCACATCGCAAGGCGGGGGAAACCGAATGCCAGGCATGAGCGACTACCTCGCCGAGGCCGCCACCAACCTTATGAGCGGCCAGGCCGCGGCGCCGGCGCTTGGCAACCGATTCCTCGCTCTCTTCACCGCGATGCCGACCAGCGACGCCGGGACGGGTGGGACCGAGGTCTCGGGCGGCGGCTATGCCCGGGTTCAGGTCGCGGGCTCCGCGGCCACGAACGGGACCACGGCGAGCGGCAACGCGACCCTGCACTTCGCCGCCACGCCCGCCTGGATCGTCGCCGGGATGACGGTCAACGACACCACCGCGGCCGTGGTCCCGGCCGGGACCACGGTGCTCTCGACCACCGGCACCACTGTCGTGATGTCTCAGAACGCCACGGGGGGCGGCGTCGGGAGCGGCGACACGATCGTCTTCTCCGCCTGGCCGGCCTCTTCGGCCTCGTCCGGGACCGAGCCCAGCGTCACCCCCGTCACCGCCACCAACGGCGCGGTGATCACGTTCGCGCAGGCGAGCGCTTCCTGGGGCACGGTGATCGGCTTCGGGATTTACGACGCGGTGACGGCGGGCAACCTCCTCGGCCTCGACTACCTGGGGAACTTCTCCTGGCTCCCGTGCTCGATCTCCGCCGCCTCGCCGGGCGTCATCACGACGCACGCCCATGGCTACTCGGCGGCCGACCCCGTGGTCTTCACCTCCAAATATGGGGGCACGACCCCGACGTTCAGCCAGTCGAACCTCACCGGCGTTCTCGTCGTCGTGAGCCCCGCGACCGACACCTTCACGGTGACGAACGGCGGCACTGCGGTCAACACCTCGGGCACCGGCGACATGATGGTGCGGAAGATCGTCCAGCAGTCGATCCCGATCAACGTCACGGCCTCCTTCGCCGCGAGCACGCTGACGCTCAACGTCGCGTAGAGGCGGGAGGGCCAGATCCCGTGTCCTTCGTCATCGGCGACCGCGTTCAGGACACCGCGAGCGCGGTCTCGGGCACGACCGTCACCCTGAACAACAGCCCGCCCGCCGGCGGCTATCAGTCGTTCAACTCCGGGATCGGGGACGGAAACTCGACCTTCTACTGCATCCTCGATGGGACGCACTGGGAGGTGAGCTACGGGGCGTACACGAACTCCGGCGCGACCCTGGCCCGCGCTGCGACCCCGATCAGCTCCTCGAACGGCGGCTCCCAGGTCGTCACCTTCTCGGGGACGATCAATGTGTTCTGCGTCGACCCCTCGGTCTATCTCACCGCGGCGTTCAGCGGCCGGGCGAGCGGGCGCGTCTACACGAACAATCTCGGGGCCTTTAGCGCAGGGAACACACGGGCCCTCGCCACCGGAACAGTCTGGTACATGCCGGTCTTCATCGGCCAGCCGTTCTCCAGCGTCGTCCTGCACTTCAATCTGGCGAGCGCCTTCGCGGGCACATCGACCGTCGACATCGGTCTCTACTCGAATCTCAATGGCGCGCCGAACGCCCGACTGGGTCAGCAGACCGGGATCAACACCGGCACCGGGGGGAGCACCGGCGATAACGCGACCTCGACCATCACCCCGAGCGCGCCGCAGCCACCGGGCTGGTACTGGCTCGCGATCGTCTCCCACACGAACGGTCCGACGCTCGTCTATTGCAACGATAACTCGTCGATCACCTCTTTCGGAGCGGTGATCAACATGGGTCAGAGCTCGACAGCCGATGGGAACCAGCCGAGTGGTTGGCAGCAGACCAGCGCCACCCTGCCTAGCACCGCCGGTTCGCTCAGCGCGATCGGAGGTAGCGGCGCTTGCCCAGCCCTCGGCGTAGTGGCGACACTCTGATGGGCCAGCGAAGCGTCATCCACCTCGCGGACGCGAATGGCGTCTCGACCGGCGAAGTCGAGATCATCGACACCCGGACGCTGGCCGACGCGCAGGGCGAGGCGCTGGCCCGCCTCGCGTCCCTCTTCATGGTCACCGATGGGGGGATGGCGGGCTCTCTGATCGATGCCGGGCTCACGATCACGATCGAGGGCTCGACGAAGCTCTACCAGATCGACGACGCCTCGCGGGCCAACATCGCGGGCAAGGCCACCCAGGCCGCGCTCTCGCTCATCGCGGGGACGAACATCAACTGGCCGCCGAACTCCGTCTGGATCACCGCCGACAACTCCACCCAGGCGCTCAGCGCCGCTGATATGGTGCTCCTCGGGGTCACGGTCGCGAACTACGGGACCGCCCTGGTGATCAACGCGCGGGCTCTGAAGGACGAGATCCTGGCCCTCACCGCGGTCGCGGACTGCGATGGGTTCGACGTCACCCAGGGCTGGCCGAGCTCGTCTCTCTGATGCCGGCCTTCTCGCCAGTCTCGGGCGCGCCGGTCTCCTCCCTCGGCGGCGGCACGGTGCTCCTCCACGCGACCTTGCTCAGCACCGCGCAGCTCCGAGGCTCGGCTACTGGCGCCGCGGCCTTGGCCGGGACGGTGCGGAGCGCCACGCGGCTCCGGGGAGCGGCCACTGGGGCCGTCCCGCTGGCCGCGCAGCTCTTGGCGCTGATGCGCGGGACCGCCGCCTCGTCGGGTGTCGTGCCCCTCCAGGGGACATTGCGGGCGCGGGCCGCTGCGGCGGCGGGGTTCCTCGCGACCGCGGTGATGGTCGGGCGCCTGGCCGGCGGGGCGACGTTGCGCGCCTCTGCGACGCTGGCCGGCGCGCTGAGCGGACGGCTCGCGAGCGCCTCGAGTCTCCGGGCCAACCCCCGGGGCGTCGTCTCTCTGGCTGGAACCCTGGTCGCCCAGGGGACTTCCCGGGGAGCCCTGACGGGGCGCGCGGCGATGACCGCCCGCCTCCTCGGCGCGGCGCGGATCACGGCCGGGATCTCGCGCAACGATCGCGTCCAGCTGACCGCTACCCTCATGGCCGCAGCGCGGATGCGGCCCGGGATCGCGCTCACGGCGCCGCTGAGCGCCACCCTGCGGGCCCAGGCGACGGCGCGCGGGGCCCTGACCCCGACGGCGAACCTCTCGGGCCGGCTCCTGAGCGGCACGCGCCTCCAGGGCGTCTCGGGCCAGGTCGCGGCCCTGCAGGGCCAGCTTCTCGCCCGCGCCCAGGCCAAGGCCTCGATGGCCGGCTCGGCGGCGCTCCGGGGGCAGCTGACCAGCGGCGCCCAGGGCCGAGCCGGAGGCCCCCTCGTGCACTTGGCGTTGGCCGCCACGCTGCTCGCGGCCGCGCGGATGCTCGGCGCGCTCAACTTCCCGCTCCGCTTGCGCGGTAAGGTCACGGTGAGCGATACGATCTCGGCCAAGGTGATGGTGAGCGACGAATGAGCAACACCTACGAGATCGACACCCTCGTCCAGCTGACCTCGAACTTCACCCTCGGGGACGGGGTGACGCCGATCGACCCCACGACGGTCACGCTCTACATCAAGGACCCGGGGGACAACGAGACCGTGGTGCCGGGCGATCTCCTGACCCACGTGAGCACCGGGGTGTTCGGCTACGACGTGAACGTCAACGTCTCGGGCTGGTGGACGTACAAGTTCCAGGGAGCGGGGAACATCGAGGTCACGAGCCCCGACACCCGGTTCCTCGTCAACGCCTCGATCCTGATCCCGGGCTAGGAGGCCGTCGTGCCGCTCAAAGAGGGTTCGAGCCAGGAGACGATCAGCGCCAACATCGCGACCGAAATCCGCGCGGGCAAGGACCCCAAGCAGGCGGCAGCGATCGCCTACAGTGAAGCCGGGAAGAGCAAGGACGCGGGCGTTGCGCTCGACGATCAGGAAGAGACCGACGTACACGACGCGGCGGGGATCATCTTCCGGGCGCCGGATGGCAAGGTCTTGTTCCTGCGGCGCGACAGCCAGGCGAACAACCCCGGGCAGTGGGATTGGCCCGGCGGCCACCTCCAGGCGGGCGAGACGCTGCTCGACGGCGCGATCCGCGAGGCCCACGAGGAGACCGGCTACCTCGCGGATCCCGAGGAGGTGACCCCGGTCTCCCGCGCGATCGTGAACGACGTCGACTTCTCGACCTTCATCTGCCCGGTCGACAAGAAATTCACGCCCGACATCGGCCGCGACGAGGACGGGCACCGGGAGCACGACGACTGGCGATGGGCCGATCCCCGGGACCCGCCCGATCCCCTCCACGAGGGCGTCGAGGAGGTGCTGAGCAACAAGCTCGTCGACGAGATCAACGAGGCGACGCCGGAGGCCGAACCGGTCTTCAGCGAGGATGGGTGGGCGGTGCTCCTGGCCGCGCTCGAGCAGGACGACGTGCTGGCGCTCGATCAGGAGACGGTGCGGAGCTACGACGCCGACGGGCGTCTCCACGTGAGCCTGACCCCGATCACCAAGGCGAATATCTGCCCCTATGTCGGCAAGGAGATTCCCAACTGGGAGAAGCTTGGGCTCAAGCCCGAGAAGGTCTACCGCCTGCTCCGCGCGCCCGAGGAGATCGAGAAGGCGGCCGCGACCTCGAACGGGGTCCCGCTCCTCGCGGTCCACAAGGCCACGAGCGCCGACCGGCACCCGAGCAGCCTCGTGATCGGCGCCGTGGGGAACGATGCGGTCTGGCAGGCCCCCTACCTCTTCAACAGCCTCGTGATCTGGCCCGCCGAGGCGATCGAGGGCATCGAGAGCGGGGAGAAGGTCGAGCTGTCGAGTTCCTACCGCTACGACGCCGACATGAGTCCCGGGACCTTCGAGGGCCGGCCCTACGATGGCGTGATGCGGAACCTGGTCTTCAACCACGTCGCGCAGGTCGAGGCCGGGCGCGCGGGACCCGATGTCGCGGTGGCTGATTCGCTCCGTCCTGAGGTCAAGTGGGCGCTCGTCGAGCAGGCCCTGCAGTCGTTCTACGCCTAGATGTTGCCCTGCGGAGCGCTCCCGACCCCTACTATTGGCGCCGCGGTGGACTCGTGTGTTATTTAGGGCGAAGCCCCGGGGAGGGCTGTGAATGAATCCGCTTCAGGCGGCGTTGCGACAGAAGTACGGGACACCCGAGAAGGCCCTCGAGGCCCTCGGCCTCCCCGTGACACTTCTCGCCGCCGACGAGGCCGGCGCCCATCCCGACCCCGCCCAGAGGAGATCTCCGAAAATGGCTAAGCTGTCCGCGACTGCGCTCCGCGTCCACGCGGCCCTGCAAGCTCTTCTGGCGCCGAAGCTCGCGGCCGATGCGAAGCTCGATCTCGTGCCGGCGGTCCAGGGGGTGACGAAGAAGAATCTCCACTCCGCGACTACGCGGGCGCAGATCTGGGCCAGGGCCAAGCAGTGCGCGAAGGACCAGCTCGCGATGGACGAGGCGGGCCCCGATGACGTCGCGATGCGGATCCTCGACATGATCGATCGCGAAGCGCCGGCCGAGGAGCCGGAAGCTGGGCCCGCGGGCCCGGCGCCCGATGAGGGCACGGTGACCGATCCCAACGCCGCCGTGCCGGCGGCCGCCGCCGCGAAACCCGCCGAGGAAGACCCCCGCGCCGCCAAGCCGGACGCTGAGCCCGAAGGGGTGCATGAAGGCGAGCCGGATCCCGAGAAGCTCAAGATGCTGGCCGAGAAGCTGGGCGGCGACGCCGAGCTCGCGAAGGCCTGCTACGACATCTGCCTCGGCGGGGCCAAGGACGAGGGGCCGGCGGCCGAGGCCGAGGAACCCCGGACCGAGACGGCGGTCGACAGGAACAAAGCCAAGGACGAGGAGGCCCCGATGCTCAAGCCAGCGATGGACGCGGCGATCAAGACTGCGGTCACGCAGGCGAAGGAAGACATGCGCGCCGAGGCGAGGTCCGCCCAGGAAGCGCGGTCGTTCGTCCGCCCCTGGGTGGGCGAGGTCGCGCCCGCGTTCGACACCGCCGAGGAAATCCTCAAGGCGACGCTCGAGTCCCTGGGGGTGAAGACCAAGGGGGTCCACCCCAGCGCCTACCGGGCGATTCTCGAGAACGTCCCGCGTCCCGGCGCGTCGAAGCGCCTCGCGATGGACAGTGAGCCGAAGCGCGGCGGCAGCGACATCGCGAAGCGCTTCCCCCACGCGGCCCGCATTCAGGTTCTCGGCTAAGGCCGGCCCCCCTCCCTCCTGCTGAAGGATCACATCCATGACTGCGCCGCGTCAGAGCGTCGTTAACACCCAGCCGGGCATCGGCGTCGAGGGCGACTTCGCCTCCGCGAACCCGCGCTTCACCGCCGACTTCGGCCCCGGGGGCGCCGTGGCGGGCGTCGGGGGCGCGCGTATCGGGCGCTTCTGCTGGTCCGCTCCTCCGCAGGACGCAGACGGGACCAATGCCTGGGTGAGCAACATCGGAGGCTCCGGCCCGGTGACGGGCTTCATCGGCCGCGAGCAGCAAGCGCTCATCACCGAGTACCTCCAGGACGCCGGGATGGTGATCCCGCAGGGCTTCGAGACCACGGTCTACATGGGCGGGGACTTCTTCGTCGTGAACGCCGGCACGGGCCCCGCGACCCCTGGGCTCAAGGCCTACGCGAACTTCGCCGACGGCTCCGTGACCTTCGCCGCCACCGGGACGGTGACCGCCGGGGGCACCTCCACGGCCTCGACGATCGCGGCCCAGACGTTCTCGACCACCGGCTCGATCCTCAACGACGTCCTCACGGTCACGGCCGTGGGCTCGGGCACGATCCAACCGGGGTCTGTCATCTCCGGCACGTCGATCATCACCGGCACCACCGTCGCGTCCCAGATCACTCCGCTGCTGGCCGGCGAGGCGCTGGGCGGGATCGGGCGCTACCTGCTCTCGACCCCGCAGCCCCAGATCGCCTCCGAGACGATCACGGGCACCTGGGGCCTCCTCACTGTCGGGGGCACCGTGGTCGCGGGCTACGCGATCGGCGGCGTCCTCACGGGCGCGACCGGGACGATCACCGCCAACGCGACGAACGGCGTCAGCCTCACGGGCACGGGAGGCGCCGGGACCTACGCGACCCAGACCCAGACGGTGGGCTCCGGTGCGATCAACGTCTCGGCCGTGAACGTCGAGACCAAGTGGTTCGCCCGCTCCTATGCCGCGCCCGGTGCGCTGGTGAAAATCAGCAACCATCCGCTCGGCTAAGGCCCCCGCCCCTCCAGCTCTAGAAGAAGGCACCTGCCATCATGTCGAAGAAGAACAAGAGGGGCGGCTCCCTGCGGTCCCTTTCCCCGGCCCAGGCCCGGACGCGGTTCGCCGAGGACCGGTCGTTCTACGAGGCGCGCGGGGTCATCTTCCCGGCCGCGAGCTCGTATCTCCCGGAGGCGTATCGGAACGACTACGGGCTCGCGATGGACGCCTATCCCGGCGCCCCGCAGGCGCTGATCCAGACCGATCCCAACTCCGCGGTGCCCGCGCTCCTGACCACGTACATCGACCCCGACGTCTACGAGGTCCTCTTCGCGCCCAACGCCGCAGCGGAAATCTTCGGCGAGGTCCGGAAGGGCGACTGGCTGATGGACACGGCCCTCTTCCCGATCGCCGAGCACGCGGGCGAGGTGTCGAGCTACGGTGACCGCTCGAACAACGGCCGCGCGACCGCGAACACCAACTGGGCGAACTACCAGAGCTACCTCTGGCAGACGATCATGGAGTACGGGGAGCGGGAGCTGGAGCGGGCCGGCCTCGCGCGGCTCAACTGGGTCTCGGAGCTGAACAAGTCGGCGGCGACGCTGATGGATAAGTTCCACAACCTCACCTACTTCTTCGGCGTCACGGGCCTGCAGAACTACGGCCTGCTCAACGACCCCCTGCTCGCGGCCCCGCTCACGCCGGCGACCAAGGCGGCGGGCGGCGTCACCTGGTTCACCAGCGGGGGTGCGCCGAACGCGACCGCGAACGAGGTCTACAACGACATCGTGGCGATCTTCCAAGCGCTCGTGACCGCGAACGCGGGCAACGTCGACCGCAAGACCAAGATGACCCTGGGCGTGAGCCCGCAGTCGTCCGTCGCGCTCACGTTCACGAACAGCTTCAACGTCAACGTCGAAGACCTGCTGAAGAAGAATTTCCCCGACCTCGAGGTCAAGACCGCCGTCCAGTACGGGGCCCAGACGGCCTCGAATCCGCAGGGCAACGCGGCCGGGAACCTGGTCCAGCTGCTCGCCGAGTCGGTGCAGGGCCAGGACGTGGGCTTCTGCGCCTTCAACGAGAAGATGCGGGCGCACAAGATCATCTTCGACCTGTCGAGCTATCGGCAGAAGGTGACCGGGGGGTCCTGGGGAGCGGTCATCCGCTACCCAGTCGGCATCTCGTCCATGGTGGGGGTCTAACCCGCCGCTTGATGCTGAAATCCCGGCCTCCTTCCCTCATTGGGGGCCGGGCATTGAGCACCAAGACCAGGAGAAGTCCCGTGGCCGAAGCCACCGAAACCCAAGCCCCCGCGACCCGCCAGGTGATCCAGCGCGCCTCCGCAAAGCCGCAGAGCGCCGGCGACAAGGTGACGGTCTACTGCAAGATGCCGAATGGCCTGCGCCTGCGGGTCTTCCGCATGGTCGAGCAGCGCGAGCCGGTGCTCGGCGGCGGGACCCGGGAGTTCCACATGGCCGAGCCCGAGGGTCCGGAGGTCGTCGTCTGGGGCAACCGCTTCCGCCTCGGCGACCCCATGACCCATCGGATCATCGGCGACTACGGGCTCACGGAGGGCGTGGACAAGGACTTCTGGGACGCGTGGCTGGAGGCCAACAAGGAGCAGCCCTACGTGGTCAACGGCCTGATCTTCGCGGCCGGGAAGCGGGAATATGGGGAGGCGGAGGCCGAGGATCGGCGCGACACCTGGTCGGGCCTCGGGCCCCTGCTCAAGGACGACGATCCCCGCGCGCCCCGCGCGAGCGCCAATCTGACCGGCGTGAAGGACTACGAGTCTGCCTGATGGGCGTCCAGGTCACGTTCTCCTATGAGGCGTGGGCCGCCCAATATCCCTCGCTGGCGCCGTACATCGATGAGATCAAGGCCACGGCGTGCTTCAACATGGCGACGCTCTACCAGGCCAACGATGGGTCTGGGCCGATCAACGACCCTGTTCTCGCGCTCCAGCTCCTCAACCTCCTGAGCGCGCATGTCGCGGTCCTGACCTATCCCACCACCGGCCCGACCGCGACGCCCGATCCGGCCTCGCCCCTGGTCGGCCGGGTCTCGAACGCCGCCGAGGGATCGGTCAACGTCACGGCGCAGAACGACTACCCGCCCGGGACGCCGCAGTGGTATCAGCAGACGGTCTGGGGCTCGGCCTGGTGGGCGGCGACCAGCCAGTTCAGGACGATGCGCTATCTGCCGCCGAGGCGGCGCACGGGTCCCTGGGGGCCCTTCGGTTTTCTCGGCCCGAACTTGCTCGGTCGAGGTTGAACTTCAGAGGAGGCCCCGATGGGCAAAACGACCGTCTTCACCCCGCTGGGCGACATCCCGCTCCCGATCGGCCCCGCGTCGTTCGACCCCACTGTGGGCTCGATCCTCACCAAAACGACCTTGATCGCGCCCCTGCCGGCCGACCTCGTGAGCGTCGTCGGCGCCGTGACGCCGAGCAACGTCGCCCTCACGATCGCCGCGCAGCCGCCTCATTCGCGCAAGCTTCAGATTCGGGTCGTCGTCGGGACCACGACCACGACCGCGATCACCGCCGGGAACCTCGCGCTCGTGGGGTTTGACCAGGATGGCAACGCGATCTCGGAGAACATCAGCCTCGTCGCGAACGCGAGCAAGACGGTGGTCTCGGCCCACGCCTTCTCGTCCCTCACCTCCGCGACCGTCTCGGCCTACGCCGCGAACGGCAGCGGCACCGGGAACACGGTCGGGATCGGGGGGAGCAACGACTTCGGGATCCCGACGGCCAGGGGGACGATCTCGAATTTCGCGCTCGTGAAGGCCATCAAGATCATCACGACCTGGACCCCCGGCACGCCCGCGTGGTCCCGGGCGCCGACGGATGACAACGCCGCCGGGGCTGCGGTCGACCCCGTGGCGAGGACCGTGAATCCCACCACGGCGCCTGGCGTCGCGGGGATCAACGACTACGAGCTCACGGTCTCGTACAACCTCGCGGCCTAGAACCCGATGGCCGCCATGGAGATCAGGGGCGGCGACGAGCTCGCGCGCCGGCTCGCCGAGATGGCCTCGAAGCTCTCGACCGCCGCGGAGCTCCGCGTGGGCTTCCTCGAGGGTGCGACGTACCCCGATGGGACCCCGGTCGCGCTCGTCGCGGCCGCGCACAACTGGGGGGCGCCGTCGGTCGGGCTCCCGCCCCGGCCGTTCTTCTCCCGGATGGTGGACCAGAACGAATCGGGCTGGCCCGACCTGATCGCCGAGGGGCTGAAGCGCTCCAGCGGTGACGCCAAGGGGGCGCTGGAGTTCGCCGGCCGGATCATGGTCGAGCAGCTCCAGGGGAGCATCCTCGCCGGCGGATTCGCGCCCCTGAAGCCTGAGACGATCCGTCGCAAGGGGTTTTCGACAGAGCTTATAGATACCGCCCACATGCTCAACTCGATCGCCTCGGAGGTGCTCTGATGGGCTACACCCCCGTTTGCGCGACCGGTCGCAGGCGTCAGCGGCGGAAGTGGTTCGGTCTATGGGGTCCGATGATCTGGGAGCGTGAGGTCCAGCAGTGCATCGGCGGCAGCTACAGTTCCCCGGTCTACGCCCGCTGGTGGGAGAGGGTCTGAGGTGGCGCTCCGGAACCTCCACGCGATCGCGAACCGCTACATCGCCGGCGCCGTGAGCCCCAACTTCCTCGGCAACTGGCTCTCCAGCCAGGGGTACGCGCAGATCGGCGATGCGGCGTTCACGGGCGCGATCGCGGGCACGACCCTCACGGTGTCGGCGGTCGCGAGCGGTGCGCTCGCGGTGGGCTCGCTCCTGACGGATCAGACCAGCGCCCTCGAGTCCGCGACGGTCATCGAGGCCCTGGGGAGTGGGACCGGGGGCGTGGGAACCTATGTGGTCGCGCCGGCCCAGACCGTGGGGTCCGAGCCCATGGCGGCGAACGGCCCGGGGAAGCGCCAGCAGACCTACCGGACGTTCGCCGATCGCCCGATGCAGGTCCAGGCGCTCTCGGCCGAGGATTTCGGGCTGGTCGACCGCCTCAACATAGCCGAGACCGTGCGCGGGGTCTGGATGAATGGCCAGGTTCAAGGAGTCCAACGCCCAGATATTCGCGGCGGCGATATTCTGCAAATTCCCACGGGACTGAGTGGGAACGCATACGATACTTGGTTGGTGAAGGCCGTATTAGAAGGCTGGGACGCGGATGGCTGGTGTCATGTCGCAGTTGTGTTGCAAATGCCGACGCAAAGCCAATGAAGACCTGCACCAAATGTAAGACCTCTCGCCACTTGTCCGACTTTCGCAAGGACCGGAAGCGCAAGGACGGCCTTCAGTGCTGGTGCGACTTCTGTCTGAGCGCCTATCGGATTCAAACGCAGGGCCGACACCGGCTCTACTGCGCTGAATATTACGCCGCCCATGGCGAGGAGATGCGGGAGAGCAATAAGCGGAGGCGACGATCCGACCCGGCCCGGGCGCGCGCGTTGGATGCTCCAAGGAACGAGAAGCGCAAAGAGCAGCGCGCCCAGGCCCGCAAGGTCCGAGCCGAGATGATGAAGGCCAGGTCCAAGGCTCAGCGGGTTGCGAAGTGCCGTCTCCGCGCCGCGCGGAAAAAGAGGGCGATCCCGGCCTGGGCTGATCAGGCGGAGATCTTGCGCCATTACGAGGCCGCGCAGCGCCTGACGGCCGAGACCGGCATCCCGCATCACGTGGATCACGTCGTGCCGCTATCCTCGCCTCTCGTGTGCGGGCTGCATTGGCATAGGAACCTCGCGGTCGTCCCTAAGTGGGCAAACCTGATGAAGGGCAATCGTCACTGGCCGGACATGCCGCAATGAACGATTCCGCACCCTTTTCGCACCCAAATCGAGTCGGGACGCCGGCGGAACTCTGCTGGGCCTGCGATGGCGCGGGGACGGTGGCGGATCGCCAGTGGCCCTCGGGCCGCGACATCTGCCCGACCTGCTTCGGGCGTCGGGTGATCGCCCAGGCGCCGGCGCGCCAGCAGGAGGCGGCCTGATGCCCCTGCCCTCCGGGCCCACCCCTGCCCCGACGCGCGAGCAGCTCCTCACGCTGCTCCGGGGCTTCCTCGTCACCGTGCTCCCGACCGGGGTCGAGGTCGTGATCGGTCAGGCGAACCGCGTTCCCGAACCCAGCGGGCCCGATTACGTGGTCCTGACGTCCGTGGGGCTCCGGCGCCTCGCGACGACGGTCGACACCTGGGACATGGGCGATCCCGCGCCCTCGACGCTTGAGCACGAGCAGGACGTCGCGATCCGGGTTCAGATGGACGTCCACGGCCCGAACTCGACCGACAACGTGAACATCATCACGACGCTGCTCCGCTCGGACTATGGGGTCGAGTTCTTCGGCAACAGCGGAATGTCGCCCTTGACCTGCGATGATGGTAATCAGATCCCCTTCACTTCGGGGGAGAGGCAGTTCGAGGATCGCTGGGTGGTCGAGGCCCTGTTCCAGATGAACGTGGTAGTGGCGACGACTCAGCAGTTTGCCGATAGGCTCAATCCCGAGCTCGTGAACGTCGACACCCTCTATCCACCTTGAGGACGCCTAGATGACCCTCGCAATCCCGGCCTCGCAGATCGTCGCCGTCAACCCGGGCGTCGTCGGCGCCGGCGGCTCGGCGCTCGATCTCAACGGGCTGATGCTCACGACCTCGACCCGGGTCCCGGTCGGGACCGTGCTCTCGTTCCCGACCCAGCTCTCGGTCGCGGCGTTCTTTGGCGCCAACTCGACCGAGGCCGCGCTGGCGCTGATCTACTTCAACGGCTTCGATAACTCGGCCGTGAAGCCGGGCGCGCTCCTCTTCGCCCAGTACCCCTGGGCGGCGCCGGTCGCGCCCTATGTCCGGGGTGGGAACATCGCCGCCGCCCTGTCGCTCGCGCAGCTCCAGGCCCTGGCGCCTGGCACGCTCACGGTCGTGCTCAACGGCCTCTCGCATGTCTCGGGCACGATCAACCTCTCGGGCGCGACCAGCTTCTCCAACGCCGCGTCGCTGATCCAGACCGCCCTCGGGGCCAACGACGCGACCTTCACGGGCTCGATCGCGGCCAGCACCGCGAGCGTCACGGGCTCGATCGCGGGCAATGTCCTCACGGTGACCAACGTCTCGTCCGGCGTCCTCGTGGTGGGCGGGATCCTGTCCGGGACCGGGGTGACGGCCGGCACGCAGATTCAGGCGCAGCTCGGCGGCACGACCGGCGGGATCGGGACCTACCAGGTCTCCGCCTCTCAGACCGTGAGCTCGACCACGATCTCCGAGACCTATGGGACCCTCACCGTCTCCGCGATCTCGGCCGGCGCGGTGGCGCTGGGCCAGGTGCTCGCCGGCGCCGGGATCACGGCCAACACGAGCGTGACCGCGCTCGGGACCGGGACCGGGGGCACGGGCACGTACATCGTGAGCCCGACCCAAACGGTCGGCTCCGAGGCGATGACCTCGGGCGCCGCGCTCGTGACCTTCGACTCGGTCTCCGGGGCCTTCATCATCACCGGGGGAACCCCGGGCCTCGTGGGGACGATCGCGTTCCCCAGCGGCGCGATGGCGACCTCGCTCCTCCTCACCCAGGCGACGGGGGCCGTGCTCTCCCAGGGGGCGGCGCTCGCGACCCCGGCGGCGTTTATGAACGCGATCGTGGCCCAGACCCAGAACTGGGCGACGTTCTTCACCACGTTCGACCCCGTGGCGGCGGACAAGGTGGCGTTCGCGACCTGGGTGAACGGCCAGCAGACCCAGTACCTCTATTCCGAGTGGGCCCAGGACGTCGCGAACACCCTCCCGAACCCCAACACCGGCACGTCGCAGATCATCGCCGGGGGCTTCTCGGGCACGGCGCCGATCTACGGTCCCCTCCAGGGCGCCTCGAACGCGGCGCTGCTCGCGGGCTTCGTCGCCTCGATCGACTTCCAGCAGACGAACGGCCGGACCACGATGGCGTTCCAGTCGCAGAGCGGCTTCAGCCCCGAGGTCACCAACGCGACGATCGCCTCCCAGCTGATCGCCAACGGGCTGAACTTCTACGGCTCCTACTCGACCGCGAACGACAACTTCAATTTCGTCTACCCGGGCTCGGTCACCGGCCCGTTCAAGTGGCTCGACAGCTACGTGAACGCGATCTGGCTCAAGAACCAGCTCCAGCTCGCGCTGATGACGCTGCTCACGAGCGTGCCCTCGATCCCCTACAACAGCGCGGGATACGACCTAATCGAGGCCGCGTGCGCGGACCCGATCAACGCGGCGGTGAACTTCGGCGCCATTCGGGCCGGGGTCCCGCTCTCGGCCCTCCAGGTCGCGGAGGTGAACAACGCCGCCGGGGCGCAGATTTCCGACGTCCTGCAGAACCGCGGCTGGTACCTCCAGGTCTTGCCCGCGACCGCCCAGGTGAGGGTGGCGCGGCAATCGCCGCCCATCACCCTCTGGTACATGGACGGGCAATCGGTGCAGCAGATCACCCTCCAGTCGCTCGAGGTCCAATAGATGCCCCGCACGCTGACGGCGGCCGACGCCGTAATCATCCTCAACGCGCCGGACGTCTTCTCGGCCCCGCAGCAGCTCCAGGGCTTCGCGACCGACGACGTCTTCTCCGTCAACTCGCTCGACATCGCCGAGACGATGATGGGGGTCGACGGCAAGCTCAGCGGCGGCTACGTCCCCGTGCCGATCGACCAGACCTTCATGCTCCAGGCCGACAGCGACTCGATCGACTTCTTCGAGGCGATCTATGCCGCCGCGGTCCAGCAGCGGACGATCTTCTACCTCAGCGGCCGCACGGTGCTCCGGAGCACTGAGAAGCGCTACGTGATGACCCGGGGGCTGATGGTCGGCTACACTCCGATGCCGAACGCCAAGAAGGTCCTGCAGCCGCGTCCGTTCATCATCCGCTGGGAAAGCGTCTCGCCCAGCCCCGTCTAGGAGGGCCGATGGGCCGCCGCACCACCGTCGTGACGATCACCGCCGAGGGCCGGGACAAGGGGCGGGAGTACCTGGTCACCGAGATGCCGGCCTCGAAGGCCGAGCGCTGGGCCGCGCGCGCCCTCACCGCCGTCGGGAAGTCCGGCGCCCAGATCCCCGAGGACGTCGCGAACCTCGGGATGGCGGGCCTCTCGAGCATCGGGGTCCGGGCGATCCTCGGCGTGCAGTTCTCCGAGGCCGAGCCCCTGATGGACGAGATGATGGGGTGTGTGCAGAGGAAGATGGACTCTGGCGTCGTCCGTGATCTGATCGAGGACGACATCGAGGAAGTGGCGACGCGCGTGCAGTTGCGCGGGGAGGTGCTGGCCCTCCACATGGGTTTTTCGCTGGCCGACGCTCTGTCGAGACTCCGCTCGCTTGGGCCGTCGGCGGAGGAACCGGCGGAGATTTCATCGGCTACCCCAACCTCCCCGCAACCATCGGAATAGTCGTCAGCGCGCGGCTCGCGACCCTGCACGAGCTTGATACGGTCTATGGCGTCGAAGACCTCCACGATATGCTCGAGATTGCGGCGGTCGAGGCGGTGAATCGCCGGATCGCGGAGGCAGGGGAGGGCGAGCCGTGAACGTGATCGACGCCTTCTTCGTGACGGTCGGCCTCGATCCCTCGGGGATGCGGAAGGGCACGACCGAGGTCGCGTCCATGCAGAAGGGGATGCGCGAGGACGCGATCCGGACCCGCAAGGAGATGGAGGCCTCGGCGAAGCGGATCGGGGAGGGCTTCGACCGTCTGGCGAAGGGCGCGATCGCCCTGGGTCTCGCGCTCCTGGGCGCGCGGTCGATCGAACAGTTCATCCGCGCGACGATCGATCTCGACGCCTCGACGGGCCGGCTCGCCAAGACCCTCGGGATGTCGACCGAGGAAGTTTCGGCCTGGGAGGGGGCGATCCGCCAGATGGGCGGGTCGAACCAGGACGCGATCGGATCCCTCCAGTCGCTCGTCACGGCGTTCGAGCAAATTCAGCTCACCGGCCAGTCGCCCCTGATCCCCTACCTGCAGCTGCTCGGCGTGACGCTCGCGGACCTCAAGAACCCGACCGAGACGCTGCTCCACCTCGCGGACCGCTTCAGCGCCATGGACCCCCGCCAGGCCTTCGCGCTCGGGACCGGGATGGGCCTCTCGCCGGCGATGATTAACCTCTTGATAAAGGGCCGGGCCGCGACACTCGACTACCTCGAGGCGGCGCGGAAGGCCTACTCGATCCACCAGGCGGACGCCGAGGCGGCCCAGCAGGCGCAGAGGTCGCTCTCCCTGCTCGGCGACACCTATAGCCGGCTCGGGAACAATCTCCTCAACACGGTCCTCCCCTATGCGATCCGCTTCACCGACTGGCTGACCCGGGTCGCTCAGCAGAGCACCCCGACGGGCGTCGCGGTCGACCACCTCGCGACGGCGTTCAAGAACCTCTTCGATGCGGTGAACGACCTGGCGGGCGGGAACCTGATCGGCGGGACCCTGAAGCTGATCGGCGACACGACCTCGTACATGATCGAGGCCCTGGCCCACATCATCAACTCGATGGCCGACGTCTTGAGGGGGGACCTCGGGGGCGCGGGGAGAGAACTCGCGGCCGCCGCGGTGGCGTTCGGAAACGAGATGCGGAGCTTCTACCACGACGCCGGGTTCAAGGGCTGGACCGATCCCCGGACCTCGCCGAACCAGGTATTCTCGGCGCCCGGTGCGCCAGCGGCCGCCGGCGCCGGTGGCCCAGGCGCCCCCGACACCTTCAGGGGCCATGCGACGACCGCGCGCGGAGGGGCCATCGGCGGCCTGATCGAGTCGTTCTTTCGTCTCCATGGCTTCTCGGCCGCCAGCGCCCGGGGGATCGCGGCCGGGGTGGCGGCCGAGGGCGGGGGCGCGGGGTCAAAGAACCCGTTCTCGAGCGCGTTTGGGATCGGGCAGTGGCTGACAAGTCGCCAGAAGGACTTCGCCCGCATCTTCGGCCACGACATCCATGGCTCTAGCCTAGACGAGCAGCTCCGGTTCATGCTCTGGGAGCTGACCCACAGCGAGCGGAGTAAGGGCGAGCGGATCCGCGGCGCGGGCTCGGCCGAGGCCGCGATGGTGACCTACCTCCGCGACTTCATGCGCCCGGGCGCCGGCCTGGCGGGCGACCTCAAGCGCGGGGCCAAGTATCTCGGGGCGACGATCCACATCGACCAGCTTACGGTCAACACCAAGGCGACGGACGCCAAGGGGATCGCGCGCGACATCCACGCCGAGCTCGCGACCCAGGCGAACCGGGGGCTCTTCTGATGCCGATGTATCCCCAGGTCCCGGTCGCGCCCGGCGTCCCGCCGGTGTTCCGCAACTCGACGAACAACAGCCTTGGATCCCCCACGCCGCTCACCAGCGACGGGCCCAATGTCGCGTCGCCGCCCGACGCCGCGCCCCAGTGGGGCATCTTCGACTCCGGGGGCTCGGCGGTGATCGAGCCCGATTCCGTGATCTCGGCCGAGCGGATGCGCGAGTTCCGGGTCTCGGACTTCCCGATCGAGGCCGGGGGCTTCGCCTCCTACAACAAGGTCGCGACGCCGTTCAGGGGCGAGTTCCGGATGGTCAAGGGCGGGCAGGAGGGCGACCGGACCGCCTTCCTCAAGAAGCTCGACGCCCTGGTGGAGTCGCTCGATCTCTTGACGATGGTGACGCCGGAAATCTCCTACGACAACGTGAACGTCACCCACTACGAGTATCGGCGCACGAGCGAGAACGGGGTCCAGCTGATCGCGGCCGACATCCGGGTGGAGGAGATCAGGCAGGCGGCGTCCGCGGCCTTCTCCAACACCCAGGACCCCAGCTCCCAGGACGCGCAGAGCAACGGCGCCGTCCAACCCGTGACGCCCGACACGGCCCAGACCTCGGCCGCGCAGAGCGATCTCACGACCTCCCCGGGCGTCAATGACGCGGCGCTGGCGCCGGAGCCGCCCATCTGATGCTGATCGTTCCCCTCCAGGCCGTGCCGTCGCAGACGCTCAACATCGTGCTCGCCAACCAGGCGTGCACGATCGACGTGCTCCTGAAGTCCACCGGCCTCTTCGTCGACCTCTCGGTCAACTCCGCGCTCATCATCGGGGGCGTGGTGGCGCTGAACGCGGTCCGGATCGTCCGGGACAGCTACCTGAGCTTCATCGGCGACCTGATCTTCGTCGACATCCAGCCGGACCCCGTGACCGGGCCCGCCGATCCCCTCTACACCGGTCTCGGGAGCCGCTGGCTGCTCTTCTACCTCGACGCCGGCGAGCTGAGCGGCGACGTCTGATGGCCTACGCGAAGCGCAAGATCGACCTGGAGTTCCGCCTCGGGAAGGGCTCGTTCGGCGGCAGCGGCTTCAACACCGTGAAGGCGACGGGGCTCAGGGTCACGGCCGCGATCGAGAAGGCGGGCGCGATCGGGATGCACACGCTCAATGCCCGCGTCTATGGCCTCGATCAGTCGATCGCCAACTCGATCTCGACCCTCGGGAAGGTCCTGACGGCGGGGCGGAACAATCTCGTCAGTGTCTCGGCCGGCGACGATCAGTCCGGGATGTCCGTCGTCTTCCTCGGGACGATCGACACCGCGTGGTCGGACTACACCGGCGCCCCCGACGCCGCGGTGGTGATCCGGGCCCACACGGGGCTCTTCGACGCCCTCCGGCCCCTCCCGGCGGTGAGCTTCCAGGGCTCGGCCGACGTCGCGACGATCATGTCCGGGATCGCGCAGCAGATGGGCTACACGTTCGAGAACAGCGGGGTGAGCGTCCAGCTCTCCAACCCCTACTTTCCCGGCACGGGGCGCGACCAGGCCTACGCGGCCGCGCGCGCCGCCGACATCAACATCGCGATGGACGACCAGCCGGGCGGTACCCTCACGCTCGCGATCTGGCCCAAGGACGGGGCGCGGGGCGGGGTCGCGCCGCTGGTCTCGCCCGACACCGGGATGGTCAACTACCCGACCTGGGTCGAGAACGGGGTCATCGTGAAGACGCTCTACAATCCGAGTCTCATGGCCGGGGGCAAGGTGAACATCAAATCCGCGATCCCGAACGCCAATGGGACGTGGCAGATTTTCAATCTCCGCCACGACCTCGAGAGCGAGATCCCGGAAGGCGAGTGGTTCACGACTGCGAGCTGCAACGTCCTGGGGCATCAGCAACTTGCCACCTGAGAGCCAGGACTACATCGGCGCCATGGCGCCGGCCGATGGGGGCTCGGCCTTCAACGCGATGTCGTTCATCGCCCGCCAGGTGCTGGGCCAGGTCTGGAGCGCGACGATCGTCAAGGTCACGGCCGTCCATGGGGGCGGGCTCTCGACCCCGCCGACGGTCGACGTCCAGCCTCTCGTGAATCAGATCGACGGCCAGGGAAACTCGACCCCCCATGGGACGATCTTCGGTCTCCCCTGTTGCCGCCTGCAGGGCGGGCTGAGCTCGGTAGTCCTGGACCCCGTGGTGGGCGACCTCGGCCTGGCGGTCTTCGCCGACCACGACATCTCCAGCGTGGTGAAGAACAGCGCGCAGGCGAACCCGGGCTCGAGGCGTCGCTTCGACCCCGCCGATGGCCTCTATGTCTGCACGCTCCTGGGCCAAGCGCCCACGACCTACGTGCAGTTCGGCGCCAGCGGGGCGATCAACATCGTCGGGGTCGGGACCGTGACCGTCCAGGCGCCCCACGTGACCGTGACCTCGAACGATGTGAACCTCGGGGCCACCGGCGGCGCGGCGGTGGCGCGGGTGGGCGATTCAGTGTCAGGTGGCGTCATCACGACCGGCTCGTCCAAGGTGAAGAGCGCATGAACACCCTGCTTCTCGACACCACCGCCTGGGACCTCACGAGCGACCTCGACGGCAACATCGCGATGGCGACGAACCCCTATGCGATCGCCCAGGACGTGGCCTCGGCGCTGCGGCTCTTCAAGGGCGAGTGCTTCTTCGACACCACCCGGGGCGTCCCGTATTTCAACCAGATCCTCGGCCGCGCGCCGCCGCTCGCGTTCCTCAAGGCCAAGTTCGTCACAGCCGCGATGACGGTCCCCGAGGTGGTGAACGCGATCGCGTTCGTGGCCTCGATCATCGGCCGCAAGGTCACGGGCCAGGTCCAGGTCACGACCTCGGCCGGCGTCACCTTCCCGGTGGGGTTCTGAGATGCCGACGAACGTCCCGGCCCCGACCTTCGGCCCCACGGGTTTCGTCGTTCCGCCCGATAGCGCGATCCTCGCCGGGGTCTCGGCCGACATCAATGCGGCGTTCGGGGGCAACCTCAACCTCGCGCCCGAGACACCCCAGGGCCAGCTCGCGGCCAGCTTCACCGCGGTGATCTCGGACTGCTACGCGAACTTCCTCCTCTACACGCAGCTCGTCGACCCCGCGTTCTCCTCCGGCCGGATGCAGGACGCGATCGCGCGCATCTACTTCCTCACCCGTCTCCCGGCCCAGGCGACTGCGGTGACTTGCACGTGCGTGGGGCTCCAGAACACCGTCATCCCCACGGGGGCGCTCGCCCAGGCGCAGGACGGGAACATCTACTCGTGCACCGGCGGGGGGACGATCCCCGTCGGGGGCTCGATCAGCCTGCAGTTCGCCTGCGTGACCAGCGGGCCGATTCCCTGCCCGGCCAACACCCTGACCTCGATCTATCGCGCGATCCCGGGGTGGGACACGATCAACAACCCCAGCGCCGGCGTCGTGGGCTCGAACGTCGAGACCCGGGCGGCCTTCGAGTTGCGCCGCGAGCAGACCGTCGAGGCAAACTCGGTGACGATGATCGGCTCGATCATCGGCGCGGTCGCGCAGGTCCCGGGCGTCCTCGATTACTACGGGTATGACAACGCCACGGCGGCTCCGGTGACGATTCAGGGCCAGACGATCGCCGCGAACTCGATCTACATCTGCGTCGCCGGCGGCGTCGCCCTCGCGGTCGCGCAGGCGATCCTCTCGAAGAAGGGGCCGGGTTGCGCCTATACGGGCTCGACCACCGTCACGGCGTTCGACTCCAATCCCCTCTTCTCGGCGCCGATCGCCTATTCGGTGAGCTTCCAGATCCCGACCACGCTCGACATCGTGTTCGCGGTCTCGATCAAGAATTCCTCCGCAGTGCCCTCGAACGCCGTGGCGCTGATCCAGGGCGCGATCGCGAACACCTTCGCGGGCATCTCGGCCGACCTCGATGACGTCGCGACCCTGAGCACCAAGGCCAGGATCGGCGCGACCCTCTACGCCTCCGACTACATGCCGAACATCGCGGCCCTGGGGGCGTGGGCCAGGGTGATCTCCATCGGGATCGGGTCGAAGAACACCACCGCGGCGGTCGTCACGGGCTCGATCGCCGCCACCACGATGACGGTGACCGCGGTCACGTCCGGCACTCTCGCGGTCGGTCAGCAGGTCAGCGGCACGGGAGTGTCGCCCGGGACCTTCATCACCGCCCTGGGGACCGGGACGGGCGGGACCGGGACCTATACGGTGGGGATTTCGCAGACCGTGGGCTCCGAGACCCTGACGGCGGTCGCGCCGAGCCTCACCAACCTCACGGTCAACATCAACCAGATCCCCTCCTACACGCCGGCGAACACGGTCGTGACCTTTGTCTGATGCAGAACGTCGCCCAGACCGTCATCAGCCAGTACGCGGAATCGCCGATCATCAACGCGCTGATCGCGGACATGAACGCCTGGGTCGACCCCCAGGCGGACCTCACGGCGTTCTACAACGACATCTGGAACATCAACACCGCGCAGGGCTACGGGCTCGACGTCTGGGGCCGGATCCTCGGCGTCACCCGGGTGGTCCAGATCCCCACCGCCGGCTTGGTCTTCGGCTTCCAGCAGCAGGTGGCGGGCGGGGACATCGACACCTTCGGGTTCGCGAACTTCGCCGGCTCGGGCGCCAACCAGAACTACTCGCTCTCCGACGCCCAGTTCCGCCTCCTGCTCCTCGCCAAGGCGGCGACGAACATCAGCTCGGGCTCGATCCCCGCGATCAACGCGATCCTCCTCGCCCTCTTCCCCGGCCGGGGTGACGTCTACGTGACCGACGGGGAGAACATGACGATGACCTACCACTTCACCTTCAGCCTTTCGATTGTGGAGCTGGCGATCATCGGGCAGTCTGGCGTCCTGCCGAAGCCGGTAGGAGTCGCGGCCTCAGTCGTGCATCCGTAGGAAGAACCGTGCTCGCATCCTCGATCCCCGTCAAAACCTCCGAACCCTGGGCCGCCGGCGCGGGCGGGGGTTTCATCCGCACGGTCCCGATCCCTTCGCAGATTGGGATCACGCCTGGCGCCGCCTCGTGGACCGACGGCTTCCCGCCCCTGCTCTTCACCTCGGTGACGGCGGGCGGCCAGGCGGTCGACGGCCGGGACATGAATGGGGTGCTGAACGAGATCAGCCTCTGGCTCCAGTGGGAGCAGGCCGGCGGGGGCGTGCCCCTCTACGACAGCGCGTTCTCGACCGCGATCGGGGGCTATCCGAGCGGCGCAGTCCTGCGCTCGACCACCGCGGGCAAGTTCTGGGTCTCGACGGCGGACAACAACACGAACAACCCCGACGTGACGCCGACCAACTGGACGGCCGTTGGGGTCGGGATGACGGTCGGGGGCGATCTCACCGGCACGCTCCCCAATCCCACGATCGCCGCCGGCGCGGTGACGGGGACCAAGACCGCCAACGCCACGATCACGAACGCCAATCTCGCCAACATGGCGGCCGCGACCCTGAAGGGGAACAACACCGGGGGCTCGGGTCCGCCCTTGGACCTCAGCGTCGCCCAGGCGCTCGCGATGCTGGGGCTGACGTTCGTCGGCTCCCTGACGTCGCCGGGCTACATCTCGCTCTTCGGCCTCATCCTCCAATGGGGCACGACGCCGCCGATTTCGCAGAACGGTGGCACGTATTCTTTGAGCTTCCCGACGGCGTTCCCGACCTCGTGCCTCTGGGCCGGCGTCGCGAGCAACATCAATCCCACGGGCGGGATCAGCACTGCGTTCGACGCGTGGCCCCAGACGGTGAGCAAATCCACCACCGGGATGTCGGTCATCCAGCAGTCGACGAACGCCAACGCGGACGGCCAGACCTACGCGGTCAACTGGCTCGCGATCGGATACTGAGATGATCTATTGGTCTCCCCGCACCGGCGGCTTCTACCACGACGAGGTGCACGGCCCGAAGTTCTCGAACATCTGGGTCGAGGTCGAGCCCGGGGTTCCGGCGACCGAGGACGAACCCGAGGTCCCGCCGGTCTTTGAGTTACGTCCGATCCTGGTCACACCGAGCACGATCCCCGATGATGCGGTGCAGATCACCGAAGCGCAGTGGATGGCGCGCCTGCGGGCCGAGATCGACGATGAGGCCTGGGAGACGCTGGTCAGCGAAATCCAGTCCAAGGAGGAGAAAGCCGATGCCGATCATTGATCCGAACTTCCCGGCGCCGACGAGCGAGGAGGACGTGATCGCGTTGCTGGCGATCGGCGGCGTCGAGTGCATCAAGCCCTCGATGGAGTGGCTGGAGGCTAATCACCCCGAGTGGGCTCACACGTTGAAGCGCATCCATCGGGAACTCGAAGATGCCGGCTACGCTTTGCAAGAACTGCTGGGACAACCGGAGGGGAAGTTCGGGGCGGGGGGCGGAGGAAAGCCAACGTGGTAGCCATGGACATTCTCACCGATCCCCTCTTCGCGATGGTCTTCTATGGCTCGTGCGTGCTGATCGCATTCGGTCTCGCCTGGGCGAGCTCCAATGCCGCCTTGGCGCGGCTCGGGTTCATCGCGGGCGCGCACTGGATCGTCTACGAGGGCCTCTTGCTGAGCGGCTGGGACAACCCGGTCCTGATCGTCGCGATGTCATCGGCCGCCGCGGCGCTGAGTGCGTGGCTGGGCTGGGGGGCGCGATATGTCGCAGTCGCGACCGCGGCGCTCTGGATCGCCGCCGCCCTCATCGCGACGGCGTTTTTCTATTACGGGGCGCAGAAATCGATGACGTGCTACCTTCTGTTGAATGCGACCTTCATGGGAAGGATGTTCGTTCTTGGGGGCGCCGGGATCGGTGAACTGGCTGGCTGGGATGGGCATCTGCTCCATGGCCATTCTGTCCGCGGTCATGGCCATGCGGGAACTCCTCCGCCTCGTTCGCGAACGTAGGGAAGAGCGCAGAAGTGGGCGCACCCGCATCCCCCGCATCAGGCGTTAGCCGCCTGTCGCTGTTCTTCGCCGCGCTCACCGCGGCGGCGGTGCTCGGCGGCCCGGTGATCGGCCTGATCCTCAAGGTCAACACCATCGACGATCGCCAGCAGGCGAATCTCTTGCGCATCGAGAAGCTGGAGACTCGCCAGTATCAGGCCGATGGCGAGGCTATGGCGCGCATAACGGCGGACGCGGATCAGAGCCGACGCATCTCGATCCTCGAGCACGCGATGTGCCAGCACGACCGCTCCTTCTGCTGAGAGCCGGGGGGTGACGTGGCCGAAAGCGAATGGACCCTTGCCACGCTGAAAGAGCATTTGGTCGCTCTACGGGCCGACGATCAGCGCGCCATTCAGATGGCGCTGGACGCCGCAGAGAGGGCGGTCGCGAAGGCGGAAATCGCGACAGAGCGCCGACTTGAAGGGCTGAATGAGCTCCGGGGATTGCTCAGCGACCAGCAGGCCAAGTTCGCGACGTCGGAAGTCATCGACGCCAAGTTCAGCGCCTTCGAGGCCCGGCTGCGATTGGTCGAGGGGGCGAACTCCGCCGCCGTGGGTCGGTCCGGTCTTTCGACTTCGCTACTCGTTGTCATGGCCAGCGGAGTCGCGGGGACCATCGGCGCACTGATCGGGCATTTCGTGAAGTGAGCATGGCGCTCGGATGGGCCGCACACCTGAAGTCGTGCTAGATGGGGGCCCCGCAAGGAGATTCTCCGATGATCCTGATCCTCTTCACGCTCTTGGTCCTCCTCGGCTTCATCTTCCGCTTTGCCGCGACCTTCCCGGTGCCGGCGATCATCATCCGCTTGGCCTGGGGCTGCTGGCTCGGCGCGGCGATCCTCTGGGCGTTCACGAGCAGCGGCCTCCACGTCGCGGCACACGGAGCCTGACGATGCTTCTCCTGATCATCGTTCTGCTCCTCCTCTTCGGCATCGGCGGCGGCTATTGGGGCCAACAGCGGGGCTACTACGGCGGCGGAGGGTTCGGGGGGATCGTCGGGCTGGTTCTGCTCGTCATCGTCCTCCCGTGGCTATTCGGCGGCCACCTAGGGCGCTTGTAGTCGGATGGCCGATACGCCCGGGCCGCCGAACCCCGAACCCGGCACCGCCTCGCGGACGAGCGTCGCGGCGATCGTGACCTACTGCCTGCTCGGGACCTGGGCCCTAATGGTCTTCGGCCTCTTCACGCTCGTGTGGTTCCAGGTCGCGATCGACAGCACCCAGATGGCGCTCATCGGCGCGGTGTTCGGGACCGAGCAGACGCTGCTCGTGGCTGCGGTGACCTTCTGGGTCGGGAGCACCCAGGGGGCGAAGGCGCTTGGGGATGCGATGGCGCAGAGCGCCGCCAAGGCGCAGGGCGTGGTCGCGGCCGTGGCGGCGTCTAAACCCGGTGTCGTCGCTCCAGAGGCCGAGGTCGATCCTTTCAAGATCAAGGAGCCGGGATCATGAGCGGGTTCGCGGGTTTCGACGTCTCGGCCTATCCGGGCGATGACGTCATGAAGGCGCTGAAGGCGAAGTCCAACTTCAGCTGGTGTGGATTTTACCTCGGTCCGGCGCCGAGCCACGGCGAGAGCGACTGGATGAGCAAGCGGACCACGCTCCGCAAACAAGGCTGGGGTCTGGCGCCCGTCTACGTGGGCTCGCAGACCGGCGGTCCGGGTGTGCACGACGACAGCGGGATGCAGGGGCAGCTCGACGGCCGCCAGTGCGCTTTCCTCATGGGCGCGGCCGGCCTCGCGCCGGGTCGCGTGGTCTTCATTGATCTCGAGAACGGCCTGCCGATGACGTCGCCCGAGACCGCCTATCTCGAGGGCTGGGCCGAGAATGTCGTCGCGGCCGGGTACGCCGTGGGCGTCTACTGCTCCCACACGATGGCGCCGGCGGTCGCGGGAGGGATCCGCGCGGTGGCAGCGAAGGCCCAAGCGGCCGAGCGTGCTCTGCTCCTGGATGCCGAGGGCAAGCCGCGGCTCTGGTGCTGGAAGATCCCGCACAACCCCTTCGGGCCGCCCTACAGCACCGATGCGCCCGCGGGCTGCGGATACCCGGACGCCGTGGCCTGGCAGCACGATCAGAACGTCGAGGTTACCATCGGGGGCTTCACCGTGGTCGTGGATCTCAACACCTCGCTGACCCACGATCCGAGCGATCCCTGACGACTCGGTCTAGCGTCGGCCTTGGCGGCAATCCCGCCGCCGAGATGCGAAGGCGATCGCCATAGGGCTCACCCGCGAGGGAACACCGCAGAACGTGAATCGTGAATTGCCTGAAGCGGCGGAGCCCCTCCCGAGCCCCGCCGCTTTTGCGTTCGGGCGCCCTGGCCGACTCGGCTCAGCCTCGGCGGCGTGGCGGAAATCTTCCTGCATCTTGAGATCGAGACCGACCTCCTCGACGACGCGATCGCCGAGCTCGTGCGTATCCACCAGGCGCTCGCATATCGCCACGGTGACGCCTTCCGAGCGCTGGATCGGCGCATCGAAGAGATCGCGGAGGGCGGACTGCCAGAGGCTCCGATGCTCGAATCCCTCGGCGGCGGACGCTTCGTCGCGATCCCGCCGGCGGCGCTACTGGCGCTTATCGCCGAAGCGGTGATCCTCGGTGTCTAAAAGGCATTTTGCCCGGGCACATAGGCCCGCGGACCCGCGGCGCGCGGTCGTCCCGCGCAGGCGATCTGGGCGAGCTCACCCACGACAGAGCGCGGCGGCGCATCGAAGACGTCTTCCGGATCATCGAAGTCTGAGAAGTGGCCTCGGCAATCGAAGAAGAGGTGACGCGGCGGCGACAAGTCCCCGACGATCACAAACGCCGCGACTGCGCCGCTCTGCAGCGGCTCGAGGTCGCCGGTATCGATCTTGAACATCTCGCCGGTGGCCGAGGTGATGCCGCGCCACACGGGACGGATGGGCGAGGCGCCCGCGGTCGGAATCCCGACCACGGCGGCAAAAGCCGCAATCAAGAACAGGCGCATGGAAACCTAGTGGAGGAAGGTCGCGCTCGGCGCCGGCGGTTCGGTGGCTGTCGGGGCTGGCGCCGGCGTAGGCGCTGGGGCGGGCGCGGGAGGAACGAACCTGCCGGGGCAATCGACCGAGCCCTGGGCCTGGGCGCCAGTGGCGAGCACCTGGCCACCGACAGCGAAATTCAAAGTCAAATGACAATTATCCCTCTGCGTGAGGGTCGTCATCAGATGATCGAAGTTGTTCGTCCCCGTGGTCGAGCAGGCCCCGAGGCCGAGAAGAAGTGTCGCGAGCAGCGCGGCGCGGATCATGGGTTTTGCCCCTTGGGCTGACTTCACGACACCGTGCGCCCGCTCGCCGTCTCCGTCTAGCGAAAATCTACAATGCGGCGCTCTAGCGCGCTTGCAACGGTCACGATAGCGCGCACATGCTGGGCGAGTTCACTCCAGCATCTGAGTCTCGCCATGGTCTTAGCCCCGTCGCCCCGGGTCGCGTTCGCCACGACCTGCCGCGGCCGCCGCGCTCATCTCGAAGAAACTCTACCCAGGAACCTTCAGGACAACCCCAACGCCCGGTTCGTGCTGGTCGACTACGGGAGCGAGGACGGGCTGGCGGACTACGTCGTCGAACGCCACCGGGGCGACATCGAGTCGGGCCAGCTGGGCTACTACCGCACCGAGGCCCCGTACTTCCGCATGGCCCATGCGAAGAACATGGCGCATCGGATCGCGATCTGCGAAGGCGGGGATATCCTCGTGAACCTCGACGCCGACAACTTCACCGGCCCGGGCTTCGCCTCCTATCTGGTGGACAAGTTCCAGGAGGCCGACGCCGAGGGCGAGGCGATCTTCATGCGCGCTCGGGAGTCCCACACGGGGCCCGGGCCCGGCGCGGAGGAGCGGATGCCATGGGGATGCGGCGGCCGGATCGCGGTGACGCGGCAGGCTTTCCTGCAGGCCGGGGGCTATGATGAGGCGTTCGTTCACTGGAGTCCGGATGACAAGGACTTCTGCCAGCGCCTCCAGCGCCTCGGCTGGTCCCGCTGGGGCATCCGGCGCGAGTTCCTCCGCTCGGTGCCCCATGGGGACGAGGTGCGGTTCGCGAGCCAGGTCCCCGGCGCTCCGCAGTCCATGGGCGATACTGGCGCCGCCTTCACCCTGCGCGGCCGCGAGCAGATGACGGTCGCGAACTGGGGGCAGATCGGTCTCGGGGAGGTCCGGGGTCTGGCGGGTGAGCCGGTGGAGATCGGCCCCGTGCCCACGCGGGTCTTCGGCCTGGGGATGCAGAAGACGGCCACGACCTCGCTCGCTGCGGCGCTGCGGATCCTGGGCTTCGACTGCGCGCACTGGGAGTCGCCCCAGTGGGCCCGCTACATCGTCAATCAGTTCGGCTGGGGCCGGCGTTCCCCGACCCTGGAGGCCTACTACTGCGCCGTCGACTTGCCCGTGCCGGTGTTCTTCCGCGAGCTCGACCGCGCCTATCCGGGCTCGAAGTTCATTCTCACGATCCGCGATGAGATCGAGTGGCTGCGCTCGGCTCGTCAGCACTGGGAGCGCTTCTATCACCGCGACTGGGAGTTCGACGGCTACTCCCACGAGATGCACGAGCGCATGTACGGGCAGCGGGAGTTCGACGCCCTGGTGTTCCTGGAGCGCTACCGTCGGCACAATGCCGAGGTCAGGGAGTGGTTCTCGTGGCGGCCGAACGATCTGCTCGTGATGGATATGAGCGCCGGCGCGGGCTGGCCAGAACTCGCTGGCTTCCTCGGGACGCCGATCCCCTCGGCGCCCTATCCGCGGGAGTTCGCGACGCCGAGGGCGCGCCGGGAGCCGGGCTGCTATCCGGAATAGACAAGGCCCCAGGTCATCCCTGGGGCCTCCGTCTTATCGTGCCGACGTCTGGGTCGATTCTGATCTGGCCTCACCCACCTTCCTTGATCGCCTGCATGGCCGCTTCGAGTTCTGCGAGGCTGAGGCCGCCGGGCGTAGTGCCGCGCTTCTCGACCCAATCAGGGTCGATCATCGCGTAGGCCTCGTCGCAAAAATGGGCGAAGAAAGGCCACGTCATCCGGTAGGTCTGGCCCCAGGAGATCAGGTGCAGGCCCTCGGCCTGGTAGCCCGCCAGGGCGACGCAGTGGCCGCCGATGATCGTGTTGTCGCCAGCCGGGTTCAAGTCCCAGACCTGCGGCGGCCCGGAGTTCATCAGGTAGGCGGGGACGTTGAAGCCGATGTAGCAGACCCCGCACTCGGCGATCACGCGGCGGATGTCATCGAGCCTTGAGACGTCGATCTCGACGTAGGCCGCGAGCTTGTGGCGATGTTGGGCCTGCTGGCCCACCGGCGCGCCGTTCTTGACCAAGTAGGCGAGGACCGTTTGGAGGACACTGCCCTGGTCGGTGTTCGGATCATTCGGGTTGTAGCCGGAGGAGAGCTCGTAGAGCTTCACGACGTCGAGGTCCGGGACCGTCCAGATCGGGGGCTTGGCGTTCTCGCTCCAGACCTGGAGGGCGTGATAGTACGCCGCCTCGACGCAATCGCCGATCGAATCGTTCTGGAACATGTGGAGGTCCACCGGCAGCGTCTTGGTCCAGTCGACCGCGTCGGGCGGCGGCGGAAGCGCCTTCTCGCGGGTGAGCCAGGTGAACGACGGGATTCTGTTGTCAAAGGCGCGGGGGCGCCGACCGAGTTTGAAGGGCATCTAGGTCTCCTGGGTTTCGGCCGGGGAACTCTCGGCCTTGGGGGAAGAGGGACTGACGGTCAGGGCGCCGGCGAAGATGCAGTCGATCTTCTCAGCGAGGTAGGCGAGCTGATAGCCCGGAATCGGTAGCGGCGCACCCGTGTGGACGTTCATATAGAAGGGATCGATCCCCGCCTTTTGAAGCGAACGGCAGATGTTCAGGTGCTCCTTCATGACCCCGCACCATTCCACGAAGGCGTGGAACTCGCCGCCGCAGCCATTGCGAAACAAGTCCCAGTAGAACCGGCTGACGCAATCATCGAGCCGGTCGATCAGCGGACGTTCGGTCGTTTCAGTGGACATAGGGTCGTTCCCTGATCTGAAGGTCTGCCGGGATTTCTCCCCGCTCGGTCATCTGCTTGAGGTGAAACCAGCCGCCCTGGTGGCGCGTCGCGTCGCGGAGGTTTCGCGCCCAGGCGGGGTCCATGAACCGCGCCCGATGGTGGCCTTGCGAGGTCTCGCCGCCGCAGAGCACCCAGGAGATTCCGGTTGAGCCCGGCGGACCGATCCAAGGTCCGATCAGGTCGGCGATGTCCTCAAGGAGCGGTTCGCAGGAGGCGAAGAGCAGGGGGACCCGGAGCCGGTGGCCGGCCTCTAGGAGGGCGAAGGCATTGGTCAAGACGCGTTCCCGGTCCTCCATCGTGGCGCCGAGCCAGGCGTTCGGCGGCCAGGGGCCGGCGGCCTCGGTCATCTTGATCGCGTTCTGCGGCCGCTTGGTGAGGAAGAGCCAGATCAGATGCGGCGTCGCCCGCGCCCTGGTGAAGAGCTGCGCGCGCCACTCCGGGTCGACCTGGTTATCGAAAACGTCGCCGAGGCTGAGCGAGAATACGAAGGGTCGCGTGCCGTTCGCGGCTGCCTTGCGGTCCCACGTGTGGGGCTTCTGCCGGTTGGCCACCGAGGTCAGGACTCGGGTCCCGGCGCCCGCGCCTTTCTCGCCCCAGATCACCCGGCCGAAGCGATCCGCGACCAGGACCGCGGCATAGCAGCCGTCGCACGCCGGTGAGAGGCGCTGACAGCCCAACCACTCATTGTGCGTGTGGTCGCACCAGCTGATGCGCGAGTTCTCAGCCATGGATCTTCTCCCGGGCGATCTGCACTTGGCCCATCAGCCATTTGAAGATGCGGCCGCCACCTGCGTAGTCTTTCGGAACGATCTTGATCTCGCCGTTGGGCTTGAGACAAAGCATAGCCTCGCCGAGATCGGTGCAAGGTGCCGGGACGTCACGCGGTGGCACGCCTGGGGTATCGCCGTCGTCAGCCGTGCCCCAACTCCTTCTCAATGCCCTTCCTGGCCCGCGTCAGAACTTCCTGCAGTTCGAGCCCGTGAAAGATCACGAAGCCGACCGGCGTGTGGGGATAGACCTGTACGGAGACCAGACGGTTCTCGCGGATACACGTCTCTCTTATCTCGGCCGACCCAAACTCGTCGGGATCGTAGGTATAGCTGTAGCCCTTATTTGGCCGAATCTCTTCCTCGACTGTCGTGTAGCAGTGTCGATGCTCGTTGCAGCTGACGCTCACGCTGAGAGCGTGTTCGTAGAGCCACTGGAGATCGGCGGCGATGGTCTCTTTCTGGTCAGCCATGGGTCACCGTTCGTATCCTCGTTCCATCGAGATCATGTTTTCGCGCATCGCGCGGAGTCGCTGAAGGGAGGCGGCGAGCGACGCTGCGGCGATGAGGTCAGACCAGGGATTGGCCGGCGGCCCGACGCAGAGCTTCACGAACGCGCCGTGCCAGGCTGACCACGCCTCGGCCTTCACCGCCTCGATGCAGGTCACGAGATCGGTCTCCGAGAGGTTGTTAACCATGGATCACCCAGTCCTGGAGTGCGACGACCCCCGGGCCCGAGCGCTCGATGAGTTCGAGGCGTGATAGCTCGCTCAGCCGGTCCCGGATATTCGAACTGTCGGTCGACCAGCCGCAGGCCTCGGCCAGCTGGTCCCGGTGCGTGGGCTCTGGCCGGCCCAGCATGACGTCGAAGAGCTTCTGCTGCGGCCCCGTGAGAACGCGGCGCACCCCCTCGGTGAGCGTGAGCGAGCGCTCCGGCGCCGGCGCTTCCGCGCGCCCCTCGTCGGTGAGCCGGTAGTGGCCGGGCTTCGGATAGACGATCATTCCCGCGCGGGCGAGTTCGCTCGCCCGATCGCGCACGTTCGAGCTGTTGGGCGACCACCCGGCGATGAACGAGACCTGGGCCCGCGAGGGTTCGGGTTTGCCCATCATCTCCCACCAGGCGATCGCGCCCAGGAGTTTGCGCTGCGGACTCGTGACGGTGCGGTCTTCGCCATTTGCCGCCGCCGTGGCGGCGGGCTGGGGCGCTGGGGCCGGCGCCGGGATCGCCGGTGCAGCGGGAGCCGCCGGCGCCCGTGGGGCTTCTACGGCCTTCTCTCGGCTTCGCTCCGGATGGATGCCTCCGCTGGTGCGGATGCTGTCGATCGCTTGCTCGACGCGCGCGAGCATAGCGTCTCCTCCCTCAGTTCGTCCCGCGTCCCTTCCGGCCGTGAACCCCGCATCGTAGCCCTCGGCGGCCGCCCGCTCGATGAGCTTTCGATCGGGCGGTGGCGCGGCGACGGCGCGCTTATTGAGCTCGGCCTGCAGGCGGGCGACCTCGGCCCGGAGCGCCTTCGGATCGTTGGCCTTCACCTCGGCGTCGACGACGGCAAGGCGATCGCGCAGCCGGCCGAGATCGAGGGGCTGGAGTTGGCGGTCCGCGAGTTCCTCCCCGCGCTTCGGTGCCCGGCTGGAGTCGAAGGTCCGCTTGAGCGGGAATTGCGCGCGCTGGAGGACGTTGTGGCCCGGGATCCAGACCACCCCCTCGCCGATCGCGAGCTGGGGCAGGGCATCGGTGAGTTCCGCCCGCTGCTCGGCCGTCATCTGGCCCTTGAGCCAGGCGTCGACCGCGGCCCGGTCCTGGGGCGACATGGCCCGCATCGCGATCAGCCCGGCCATCATCGACATCACGGACTTGTCGATCACCGCCGGCCGCTGGGTGATGAGCCAGGGGACGAAGCCCTTGACCCGCCCGCGCCGCACGATGTTCTCGACCATGCCCTTGAGGGCCATCGAGCTCCCCTCTTTGTCGAGCACGATCTGGGGTGCCCAGAGATCGGCCTCGTCGAGGATCAGGTGGAAGAGCGAGCCGGCGCTGCGTCGGTAGAGGGCGTTGAGGAAGGCGAGCATGAACCGGCGCTCGGCCGCGCCGCTCGAGAAGCCCCCGAGGCTGATGATGCAACTCTCGGCCGTGCCCGAGACGGTCTCGCCGATCAGGGCGCCGGAGTGCTCGGTCAGCGGCAGATCGCCGTGCGCGCCGCCGAGGATCGGGAGGTCAAAGCCCGAAGCCCGCTCGCCGTCGGCCGAGAGCCTCAGTCCCCACCAGACGTCGAGGGGGTCGACGATCACGCAGCGGGCGTCGGCGGCCAGCAGGCGCTCGACCGCGCCCATCGCGGTGTAGGTCTTGCCCGCGCCCGAAGTCCCGACGATCCCCAGGCGGTCGTCGAGCGCGTCGCTGGGGATCGGGTAGGGGTCCATCAGGACGCGTCCGCAGCCTGGGCGGCGGCCCAGTCGGCAATAAGTTGGCGATATTCATCGCCCTCATGCCAGAAGATCACATCAGCCAGACGATCTAGGTCCTCCAACTTCGGGTGAGGATCCAGCACGGTATCGAAGCCGGTGCCCTGTAAACGGCACTTGGCGAGAATCCTGCTCATCAAGCCATCTCCGGGATCCTGGCCGTGAACCATCCCTGATAGCCCGGGGCCTCGATCGGCGTGCGGAACTCCTGCGGGTCGGCGAAGCGCCAAGCCCAGCGGCCCTCTTCCCAGTAGCCGCAGACCTCGTCGTCGACGTGGGCGGGGAGGACGAGCGGTTCTCCGTGGCCGTTCATCGCCATGAGGGTGCAGTCCTCGATCAGCACCGTGCCGATGAAGGCCCCGAAGGGCACGTCGCGGGCGAAGCTGGGGCCGAGGTGCTCGATGCAGCGCTCGCGGAGGAGCGGATGGAGCTTCGCCTCGACGATCGGCTGGCGGGTCGCGTGGATGAGGATCCGCTGGCCGAGATACTTCGGCGGGACCGGGCGGTTGCGGGTCTCGTGGACCTTCACCGCTTGGCCGTCGGCGCGCTTGGCGAAGAGGAGGCTGGCCCAGGGTTGCCAGAGCGAGATGGCGGGGAACTCGGTCATCAGCCGCTGCTCCCCGGGAAGATCAGCCCAGCGGTGACGAGGGCCTGGCGCACCTTCTCGCGCCACGCCTTGTAGGAGTCTTCCCAGCTGCTCACGCTCACGTTGGCGTTGCTCTTCCAGAAGTCCTCCAGAAGTGCGAGCGCGCCCTCGCAGCGCCCGTGCGCGATCAGGCGGTCGGCCAGGGGGTCTTCTGGGGGGAGGAGTTGGAGTCGTTCGCCGCTCATGCCTGCTGTTCCTCCACGTGTTCGACGCTGGCGCCGTAGCGTTGCTCCTGGTCGACCCAGGCCCAGAGGCGCTGGTAGGTTTCCTTGTCGAGCAACTGGCGCGCCGCCTGGATGAAAAGGCGCTCCCGGACCGCCTCCTGTCGACGCAACTCCGCGGCCTTGGCCGCTCTGGCGAGCTCGCCCCGGCGGTTCTGGATTTGCTGGCGCAGCATCTTGAGGTGTCGGATCAATCCCCCGGTCTTGGCGAGGAAGCCCTCGTCGCGGTCGCCCGCTGGGAGGGCGATCTCGTCGTCCCGGTTGTCCGACACGGCATGGAGGTGGGCGCTGATGTGCGCGAACGCCGCATCCGCGTCCTCGACGGTTTTGAGCGCGCGGAAGTCGATCTCTGGGCGCTGCTCCAGGCAGGCGTTCGTCCGCGCGTCGTTCTCGTTGGGCGATCGCTGCGGCGCCGCGTTGCGCGGCAGGGCGGAGCGGACCTCCCATTCGCGACGCTTGACCAAGCGGAGAGCGAAGCGGTGGCGGCCGAGCGCGCCCCTGGCCCGGGCCTGCCACTCCTCGTCGTCCCTGAACTCCAGGTCGGTCTCGATCTTCGTGATCGCCAACTCGATCGCCTCCGCGACGTCCTTGAGGGCGTCGAGGTCGGAGATGAGGGCGAGCTGGCGCCTGTTCTGGAGGGCGAGCCGGCTGTGGGTTTGGGCGTCTTCCATCAGATCACGGCAGGAACATCCGCAGCGGCCAGAAGCGCGCGGGCTGGGCCTTGGGGCACTCGCGCAGCTCCCGGCCGAAGCGTTCGTGGACCTCGGCCGGGAAGCTCTCGTGCACTGCGACCCGGGTGATGAAGCAGTCCACAGCCACGCCCTGGTCATCGAAGCCCTGCCAGAGCCGGGCTGGGACCTCGCGCCCGTCGATCTCCAGCGAGACGAGTTGCGAGGTCGGTTCGATCGTGAGCTTCATCGTCAGTCCTCCGCCGTCCGGTTGGTCTCCTCGACCACCGCGTCCTTCTCAGTCGAGGGGAGGGCGTTGTATTCCCCGGACGCGGCCCGCATGATCTTTCGGAAGGCCGGCCGGACCTCGCCCCGCGCGCCCTCGTCGCCCGCGAGGGTCCGGTCCACCACCTCGTTGAGCCAGAGGCGGTAGAACTCGACGTCGCCCTCGGGGATCGGCCACTCGTTCTTCCTCACGTGATTGAGCGCCAGCACCATCGCCTGCCGTTGCAGGTCCAGCGGCGCGCCGGCCATCGCGGGCGTGCGGCGGAAGGCGCTCGTGAGCCCCTTGAGCGTCGGCCAGTCGCCGGTGTTCGTCACCTGGTCCGCGAAGGCATTGAAGGGCGCGGGGTCGATCTCAGGAGACTCCTGGACCTCGCCCGTCTCGGGATCGTGGGCCGGCTCCGGCGCCTTGCGGTCACCCGGGAAGTCCACGACCTTGCCCTGTGCGGCCGCCTGCGCGGCATCGTTGGCCTGATCTGCGCGCTGGCGCTCCTGCGCCAAGTCATCCTTCCCGCCATCGCCGGACGGCTTCTCGGGCTCTTTCGGGCCAGAGGTCTCCGCCGGCGAAGCCCCAGACGCAGCGGTGGCAGAGTCCGACGTAGGCTTGGCGGTCTCCGCAGTGGGGGCAGCTTTGCTCGCCGGCGGCGGGGGAGGGGATTTGGGCGACTCCTTGGCCGGTTTATCGTCGGTTTTCCGACGGTTATCCGCAGCTCCCGTCGGCGGCGGCGCCTGCTTGCCGAACGCCTCGCTAAGCCCGCGCTCGTCGACCACCGGCTGCTTGAGCGCGATCAGCTCCTCGATCGTCGCCTCCCCGTCCCGGATCGCGGTCAGGAGCGCGGCGGCGTCGAAGAGTTGGTCGATCCCGATGTCCGCCTCGCCCTTCACGCCCAGCATGGCGAAGATTTCCGCCGGGGTGATGTTCTCCTCCGCCGCCTTGGCGAACATGGCCTTGCGCCGCTCCGGGAGCGTCTTGGCGTCGCCCTTCGCGGCCGCGAGCGCCGCTCGGTAGCCGCGGTTCCAGATCCCGCGCGGCACGCCGGCGTAGATCGCGTTCCGGATCGCCTTCGAGGCGGCGGCGTTCCCCAGGGTGGTGATGAGGTGGCCGGGGAACTTCCGGCCGTTCGCGCCCAGGATCGAGACCCGGACGGACTTCGCCCAGGCGACGTTGGACTCGAGGTCGTGGAAGATGCCCGTGGCCTCGATCTCGGTCTCGGTCTGGTCGGTCACCCGCGAAGCGACGCGGCCGTTGCCCCACGCCTGCATGACGATCTCGGCGAAGCGGATGCTCGGGCCCTCGATGTAGCCGTCGACCCACTCCTCCTTGCCAGTCTGGGGGTTCTTCTTCTTCTCCCGTTGGGGCTTGCGGAAAAAGCAGCTCGTCGCCGTCTCGACGTCGAGGGTCGCGAAGCTCTCGATCTGCCGCTGCACCGTGGTGATGGAGCGCCGGTACTTATGGGCGGTCGCGATCTGGACGTCGATCTCGGCCCTGGTCAGCCCCCCGATCACGCTCGTGTCGATCGGGGTGATCTCCTGCCGCATCTCCTCGCGTGTCCGCACCTCGCCTTCCAGCGGGGCCGCATCCCTGGGATCACCGCCTTGGTCGTCAGCCATCGTGTTTTCCTTCTTGTGCCCGCGCGGTCTCGCGCCGGCTGATCTCTGCATCCATGGCCAAGATCGTAAAGGCCAGGAGACCACCGCAACGCTCGCGCTTGAGCTTGTCGCGCGCGTTGTGAAGGTGGCCGTTCGGCATCTCGGCTATGCGTTGCGGGCGGCGTTTCGTGCCGATGTAGAAAATCTTCGCGAAGGCGATCTGATCATCAAATGATCCGCCTTCGCCGCTGGGCACGAGGCCGTCCATGATTTTCGCGAGACCCGACGTATCGGCGAGCATCTGGGCCATGATCGCCTCACGGGTCTCGGTCGTGAGGGGTTGGCCCACGAAGCCGTCGAGAATCTCGTTGATCCTCTTCTCCAAGAGATCGCGGGCGGTCATGCGTCGCTCCGCTCTGGGTGTCCGCTTTCGCGGATGTCCTTTGCGAGCACCTCGAAAAACCCCCAGACGTAATCCAGCGGCTCGTTCGCGACGAAACCTGAGACGTCGATCCTGGCTTGGTGATCTGGCCGACCGCCCTTGCAGGTGATCGTGCCGATGACGTCGCCGGCCTTGTCGACGATCTCGACCTCGACCGTATATCCTCCGATCTCAGCCATCGCGCTCGCTCACGTAGTGGCCCGGCCGGGTGGCCGAAGTCTTTGTTTCCGGGGTCTCTAGATATTCTACGCCGGGAATTTCCCCTCGGTTAGGGTCTTTGCACCAACGGCCGAGCGCGCGGTCGATCAGGGGCTGGTCCATGTAGGAGTTCAGAGGGCCCATGCTCTGCATCAGCTTCGGCATCGAGACGATCCGGAAACCCGGGACCATGACCACGCGCGCGTTGCCCCCGCCGCCCGCCGCCTTGCCGAGCCGGCCTGGGTTTTCCGCCCGCTTCTCCGCCCGCTCCTCCGCCATCGCGGCCATGCGGTGAGAGGTGTCGGCCGTCTCCCGGGCTTTCGCGGCCGCCGCCTCCGCCGCGGCCGCCTCGCGCAGCCGGCGCTCTGCCGCGGCGGCTTCGATCTCGCTCTTCCGCGCTGCGGCCCTGACCTCCTCCTCCTGACGCCGGCGAGCCTCGGCGGCGGCCTGTTCGGCGCGCCTGGCCTCCTGGGCCTCGGCCTCCCGCCGTTGGGCCGCTTCGCGCGCCGCCGCCGCCCTGGCGCGGGCTTCGGCTTCCTCGCGGGCTAGCTTGGCCTGGAGGTAGGGGGTCGAGCGCTGCTCGATCTCCTTCGCCTTGGCGAGGAGCCGGGCCTTGAAGCGCCCGAACCAGCCGTCGATCTGCTTCTCGCGTTCCAGGTAGGGCGCCTTGGTCTCGACGCGGCTCGCCTCGACGTCGCGGGCGACGTCGCGCGCCTGGGTGACCCAGCGGGTGATCGCCGCCGCGTCCTCGTCCGACTGGACCTCGTGGGGCAGCTTCCCGCTCTTGAGCTCCAGGTCCATTTCGAGATCGAGCAGGCCCTCGTTCTGCGCCTCGAGGCGCTCCTCGAACTCGTTCGCCGGCGGCTGATTGCCTCCGATCTCGGCGCGGGGATTGTGCTCGTCCGTCATGTCCCTGGCTCCTCGTCGGTCGCCTTCCGGATGCTCTCGATCACGATGTCGGTATCGCGGCGTACGTGGGTGATCACCCGATCGGCCCCGAGGCTCTTCGCCGCTTCGACGACCGCGAGCGCATAGGCGGTCGAGAGCAGGGCGCAGAGGTCGGCGAAATTGCCCCCACGTTCGTCGACGAGGGTTTTCACCTGTTCGAGGAGCTCCATCGCGTCCCTGGGTGTGACCTTTGGGCTCATGGGGCGCCCGCCTCTTCCTTCTCATAGGCGCCCGCCTCGGCCGGCGCGTCGGTGTCGAAAGCATAGGCGGGGATGAAGACGCGCGGCAGCGTAGCCCCACCCCGGCCCGGGCGTTCGTTCGTGTAGTGGAGGCGCTCGACCCGGCCCCAGGGCTCGTCGAGCCCGTAGGCCGCGACCGCATGGCGGTAGAGCCGGATCGCGTTGTCGAGCTTCGCCTGGCCGGCGTTGTGGAGATCCGACCATTGGTCGTCCCAGATCGGCATGAAGACCGGCGCAGTCCCGCGCACGGAGTCGGGCTTCTCGTACACGCACCAGAGCCAGTCCCAGGTCGGGTTCTCCTCGACCAGCCGCTCCAGGTAGCGGCGCTGTTCCAGGGTGCCGCCGAAGAGCTTGCCGGCCCGGATGAGGTCGTAGGCCATCGCGCGGCCGATGTCGTAGTCGGCGCGCTGGATAGACCAGCGGCGCTTCGCCATCACGTCCCCCGCCTCCCACTCCAGCGGCCGGCCCGCCCAGGCGCCGAGAGACTTGAGGTCCATCGTAACCCCGGGGAAGAGGCGGTCGAAGCGCCAGCGCCGGCGCACGCCGTTGATCGTCGCGAAGACCGAGACCTCGGCCAGCGGCGGGTGGTCCTCGTTATCCGCGAGCAGGCGCCGAACCTCCTCGTTGTCGTTCCGGTCCGGGGAGATCGCCATCTCGCGGAGGAAGCGGAGCTCGTAGTCCTCGGTCGCGTCGATGCGCTCGCGTTCGCCCGCCTGCGCGGCGAACTCCTCCATGATGTTGTGCCAGCACGGGACCTCGGGCGCCATATCGAGCATCAGTCCCGCCCACCCTGCTTTGTCGAGCCGGCCCTTAGGCGGGACGACGAACCCGGCCTCGCCGAGCGCCTCCCGCATCTCGTCGATCGTGTCGACGAGCCCCTCGTAGTCCTGGCGCGCGGGCTCGATCGCAAAGGTGCGCTCGTAGGCCTCGACGCCCTCGAGGACGATGACGTGGAGCGCCGAGCCGTAGAGCTGGGCCTTCGTGGACTTGGGCACTCGGCGCCGGCGGTTGAAGTGGCTAGACCACCACCACCCGAGTCCTCGCTGATCGAGCTTGATCCAGTCGGAACTGCCCATGGCGCGCTGGCCGAAATAGCGCAGGTGACTGAGCCCGAGATAGACTCCGTCCGGCAGATCCTGGTCCCAGGTGAACACGATGTCGGCCACTTCAGGGGTCCCGGCGCGTGCGGCCGTTGCCGCACCAGGCCCCGAGGAAGACCGCCGGCGTTGCCATCACGGCCATCCAGACGCCCGGCGGCACGCCCAGGGGGACCGCGACCACGAGGGTTGCGGCGACCAGGCCCAGGGTGAAGATCACGCGGCCCTTGAGGCTGCGGGGCAGACCCATTGTAGACTTCCTTCCGACCCGCCGATTTGGCCATGGTTCGGTCAGCTTTGCAAGTGGGTTGCCAATCCTGGCGAAGCACTCCAGCCTCCCCCTGTGCCGTTCATTCGACCGCATCCCGACGTGGCGAACCTCGCCGACCGCGCCTTTCGCGCCGGCGTCCCGATCGCCCTCGTCCTGCAGCGCTCCGGGGTCTCCTGGTCGACCTGGCGGCGCTGGGTGCGGGGCACCGGGCACACGAGCACGAAGCTCGGCCAGCTCGAGGACACCCTCACCAAGATCATCGGAGAATCAGATGCCTAAGGACACCGTGGCCCCGGGCCACAACAGCAAGGCGCGCGAGGCCGATCTTCTCGCGCTCATGGCCGAGATGCGGCCAGGCCTCGATGCCGTCGAGGCCGCGAAGGCCCTCGTGAAGAAGGCCGAGCAGAGCTACGCGGTCATCCGCAACAAGGCCGAGGTCCTGGGCTTCACGCTCAAGACGCTCGACAAGGCCCTGAAGGCCGAGCGCCAGCCCACCGCCCGCCGCGAACAGCAGGCCCAGGCGGACGAGGAGTTCTTCATCTTCAAGACCCTCGGTCTCCCGGTCGCGGCCGCGCAGGGCCAGCTGGACTTCGGGTCCGACGAAGAGCGCGACGAGGCCTATTGGGGCGACCAGGGCTATCAGGCCGGCATCCGCGGCGACATCGCGAAGCCGCCGGATCCCTGCCCGCCGCACCTCCACAAGGCCTGGTTGGATCGCCGGGCCGCCGGCGCCGAGTATAGCGCCTGGGGCAAGGCCGAGGCCGGGGGCAAGCCCGATCAGGGCAAGGGCACGACGATCGATGAAGCCCGGGCGGCCAAGGGTCAGAAGGACGCCGAGAAGGGCGCCCAGGACGGCGACGCGAAGGCAGGTGAGAAAGACCCGCTGCTGACGTAGCGAGCGGGAGCCGCGATGACGTGGACGAAATTGCCCGTGGTGCCCCGGGCCGTTCGAGGGCGGGCGGTGGTGAGCGCGAAGCTGATCCGCCGTCCCGACGGGTCGGGGGTCTGCCAGTTCTCCCTCGCGCTCTCGCTCGTGACCGAGATGGGGCTCAAGCGCGGCTCGCCGGCCCGGGTCGACGTCTTTCACGACGGCGGCCAGTGCGTGAAGTTCGAGTTCGGGCCGGACGGCGAGGCGCTCGGCTGGTGGATGCGGACCGCCATGATGCTGCGCGCGCCCGTGCCGCCCGGTGTTCCGCCAGGCCGGCCCAGTCAGCCGATGAGCGAATGCGTGATCGTCAAGGATGGGATCGGGCCCGGCACCGTGGTCTTTCGCTTGCCCTCGTCTTGGGGCGTCGCGGCCAAAGAGGAGATCACCACGAGCCCACAGCCCCGAGCGGAGGTGGCGCCGGCCTCGCCTCCGCGGCCTCCCCCTGCGCCGGCTCCTGAACCGCGTCCATCACCTCCGCCTCCGCCCCCGCCTCCTCCGCCAGCTCCGCCAGCTCTGGCGCCTAAGCCGGCGATCGAGGACGGGCACGGCGATGGCGGGCTCGACATGGTGGAATATCTTCGACGCAAGGGCCACGCCGCGACCCGGCACCCCGGCGGGCTGTGGACGATGAACGGCGAGTCGATGACGCCGAAGAAGATCCTCGACCTGGTGAACAAGTATCGGGACCGGACCGGCCTCCCGGCCCTCACGATGGCCGACGTCCGGTGACGCTGGTGGGCTGGGACCTGGGGACGCACCGCTGCGGGTGGTGCGCGGGCGCGGGTGACACGGTTCCAGCCGCCGGGGCGTTCCGGCTCGTCCAGCGGGAGACCGCCGGCCAGCTCGGGGTCGAGTTCAAGAACCTCGTGCTGGCGCTGCATCGCCGCTTCCCCGCCGAGGCCTGGTGGATCGAGTCGCCCTTCCTCACCCCCCACGACGCCTTCGCGACCGTCTATCCGCTCTGCGGCCTCACCTTCCTGCTCCAGACCCTGGCCGAGACCCTGGGGGTTCGCTCGGAATTGATCCCGCAGGATGAAGTGAAGCTTGGCTGGGGCGGGCGAATCCGGCATCCACGCGGCCGGCGCCCGGCGGAGCGGACGCGGATGAACAAGGAGGCGGCGGTGCGGGCGGCGCTGGGCTGCGGGATCGTGCTCCCCGAGACCCAGGCGGGCGGCCGTTGGGACGCCGCCGATGGGGCCGGGGTCTGGAAGGCGGCCCTGGGCCGCGAGCGCTCGCCGCACTTCGCCCGGTGGGACGAGCTCGCGTCGCTATCGAGAGGGGGGATGCTGTGAACATCCGGGTCAAACCCAAACGCCACGTCGAGCTGTCGGATCACCCGTGCAAGTGGCCGCAGGTTCGCTCGTCCGATCCGCCGAGCTGCGCGGCGCTGGCGGTCGAGGGGTATCCCTACTGCCACGACCACTGCATCCGCTCCTACCCCGCCTATGCGGAGCGGTTCGGGATCGCGGCGCCGAACTATGACTGGATCCGGATGCGCGACGGTCTCGTGTGCGAGTGACCCTGCCAGCCGGGCCGTTCGCTTGCGTGGTCGCGGATCCGCCGTGGAAGTTCATCAGCTGGTCGCGTCATCCGGCGCTGGTGATGAATGCCAGGTCGCCGGAAAAACACTACAGCGTGATGACGATGCCGGAGATCCTCGGCCTCCCGGTCCAAGACATCGTGGCCCCAGATTGCCACCTCTTCCTCTGGGCCACTGGGCCTTGCCTGCCGCACGCGCTGCGCGTCATGGGCGCCTGGGGGTTCGTCTACTCCGGCATGGGGTTCGTCTGGATCAAGCTGCGGAAGCGCGCCTGCGACGCTGACGCGGAGCGGATGGTAAGCTTGGCGGATTTGCCCTCGCTCCTCCACACCGGCCTCGGCCTCACCACCCGCAAGAATGCCGAGTTCGTTCTGCTAGGCCGGCGGGGCAAACCCCGGCGCCTGGCGGCCAACGTCCGGGAGGTGATCCTCGCGCCGCGCCGGGAGCACTCGCGCAAGCCCGACATCGCCTTCGAGGAGATCGTCCGCTACGCCCCCGGTCCCCGCCTGGAGATGTTCGCCCGGGAGAGCCGAGCGGGTTTCACCGCCTGGGGGAACGAGGCCGATCTTTTCGATCACGAATCTGTGGATGAAAACCCGCCCGGCGCCGCAAGCGCTAGGGCCTGAGAAACTCTACCAAGGCCACCGGTAGATTCGGCCGCATCGGGATCCGGAGGGGTGTGGACAACCGGCCGGCCCGGGGCCTTGACAGGCGCTTGACCGTCGCCGTGAGTCGGTCCCAGAAACGGCAGCGGCGGGGGGGTCGCAAGCCCCGCACCGCCGCACGATAGCCTCTGATTCTGAGGGAGGCAGGAGGCCATCGCTTGAGGCTGAATCTATCCGCGCGCCATGACGTTTTCAAGAGCGCCGGCGCATGTCGGTAGCGGAAGTCTACGTAGACCCCCGGGACCAACTGGACCCGCTCCCATCGAGCGTCGAGGCCGAGCAGGCGCTCCTCGGCGCCCTCCTCTACGAACCCCAGGCCCTGGACCTGATCGAGGTCGAGCTGCTACCGGGCCACTTCTACGAGCCCTTCCACGGCCGGCTCTTCAAGGCCTTCGCCGAGACCTATCAGGCTGGTGACCAGCCAGATCCGACGCTTCTCGCCGAGGAGTTCCGGCGCGATCAGGCGTTCAACGATTTGGGCGGGCTCCGCTACCTCGCCGACTTGATCGATCGCGCGCCGCCGGCCGTCAAGGCGCCGGCCTATGCCGCCCACGTGGTCGATCTCCACAACAAGCGCCGCCTGATCGAGCTAGCGCTCGATCTCGCCGCGGCCGCGCGCCAGGGCGCGACCAAATCCACCGAGCTGCTCGACCGCATGGAGGCCGAGCTGATGACGGTGCGTCTCTCGGCCGTCGAGCCCGCGCCGCTGGTGACGGCTCGAAGCGCGGGGATTGCCACCCTCGATCAAGTCGAGGCCGAGGTGATGACGGGCCGGCCGAAGGGCGCCCAGACGGGCCTGACCTGCTTCGACCGGCTTGGCGGTTTGATCCCGACATGGCTGGTGGTGATCGGCGGTCGGACGAGCATGGGCAAGGCGCAACCGCTCGACGCGCAAGTTCTGCTCGCTGATGGTCGCTGGCGTCAGATGGGTGATTTGCGGCTTGGCGATAGTCTCGCGTCGATCGATGGGCGACCCTCTCGTGTGGGGGGCATATTTCCGCAAGGTCTTCGTGACGTTTTTCGGGTCAGGTTCTCCGATGGTCGCTCGACGGAATGCTGTGCCGAACACCTTTGGCGCGTAGGCTCATCGCGCTGGGCAGATTCTCGCGTGATCTCGACGGCGCAGCTAAATGTGTTGCTCGCCCGCAAGCGCTATCGCCGTCGCTTGTGGATCGCTCCGTTCAGCGGCGATTTCGGCGGATCGGAGGAGCTTCCAATTGAGCCGTGGGCTCTCGGCGCACTTTTGGGCGACGGCGAGCTTGGCAGGAGTGGTCTGCGCTTCTCGACGGCTGATACCGAGATGGTCGAGCGGATAGCCTTGGCCACCGGGACCGAGGCACGGGCGGCCGGCGGCTATGATTGGCGGCTTGTTGGACCCGGAGCCCGCAAGGGGGCCACGGTTGTTCTTCGGTCAGCACTGCGAGAACTAGGTCTCTGGGGATTGGATAGCGAAAACAAATTCATCCCTGCCGTCTATCTGCGCGCCTCGAAGTCTTCTCGGCTCGCGCTGCTTCAAGGATTACTGGATACCGATGGCTGGGCCGAGACGTTCGGCGCTGTTCGTTTCGCGACATCCAGTCCACGACTTGCGCATGACGTGCAAGCGTTGGTCCGCTCACTCGGGGGCGTGTGTTCCCGAAGCTCCAAGCATCCCGTTTGGACAGCTGCGGATGGTCAGCCGCGTCCGGGGCTGCTCTCCTTCGTTCTCAGCATCAGGCTGGGGGAAATCCTCTTCTCGCTTGATCGCAAGTTGGAGCGCACCCGACACAGGCAACGTCCTCGGCGACTCACAATCATCGGTGTTGAGCATTCCCGCCTGGGAGCTACCCAGTGCATTGCGGTCACGCATCCGGCACGCCTCTACATCACCGACGACTATATTCCGACGCACAACACGGCGGTCGCGCGCTCGGCCCTCTTCGGCGCGGCCGCCCGCAATCCCGGTGATCTCTTCGGGATGTTCTCGCTGGAGATGCCGACCCGCGCGCTGATGGAGCGGGCGATCTCAGCGTCGACGCGCGGCGAGTTCGATGCGATCGAGACCCACAAGCTCACCCGGGCCAAGGTGCAGCTGACCGATCTCGCCCAGTTGCGTGGGCGCGCGCTGGAGATGCCGGAGAACCTGATGATCGACGACCGCCCGCACCTGTCGGTCCAGGAGATCCGCCGGGCCGTCTGGCGGCTCAAGGGGCGGGGGAACCTGCGCGCGATCGCGATCGACTACCTGCAGCTGATGCGGCGAGGCGACGGCAAGGGCCGGACCGACGCCGCCCTGATCGGCGACATCACCCAGGCGCTCAAGACCTTGGCGAAGGAGGCCCACATCTGCGTGGTGCTGCTCTCGCAGCTGAACCGCTCGCTGGAGAGCCGGGACAACAAGCGCCCGACGTTGGCCGACCTGCGCGAGTCGGGCTCGATCGAGCAGGACGCCGATGTGGTCCTCTTCCCCTATCGCGAGGCCTACTACCTGGAGCGTGCCGAGCCCGACAAGGGCACAACCAAGCACACCGAGTGGGAGACCCAGCTTGGCCTAGTGGAGCGGGATCTCGACGTCGCGATCGCGAAGAACCGCCAGGGCGCGATCGGCTCCGAGAAGCAGTTCTACGACCCCGCCTTCGACTTCATAAGGGATTGGTGAATGAGCGGTCGCTTGCCTTGGGCCAAGTTCTCCTGGGACGCCTGGGAGACCGATGACGAACTCTTCTCCTGCAGCATGGCCGCACAGGGCTTCTGGATGCGGCTCCTCTGCATCGCCTCCCGGCACGGCGGGTACGTGCTGTTGAGCGGCAAGCCCCCGACCTTCGGCCTGCTGGCGAAGAAAGTCGGCGCCGCGAGTGTGGAGGTGAAGGCCTGGTTCGATGAACTGAAGGCCGCCGGGGTCCTGAGCGTCACAGGCAAAGGCGTAATCTACAGCCGCCGGATGGTGAAAGCTGAGAAGATGAGCCAAAACGGCAAGCTCGGGGGTCCTGCTAAGCACCGGATTCGCAACGCGAAGCCAGATTTGGTGCAGCTAGATAAAGACTCAGAGAAAGAAGAAGAGTCCCCCCAACCCCCCAGGGGGCAACGGCCGGTCTCGGAAGAGGTCAAGGAAGCGGTGGCGATCTGGAACGCCATGGCGGAGCGCTGCGATCTCCCGCTGGCCAAGACGATCTCGGATGCCCGGCGGCGGGCGATCGAGAAGCGGCTGAAGGAGGGTTTCGGCCTCGTGGGCTGGAGGGAGGCGATCGCCGCCGTCGAGGCCTCGCGGCTCTGTCGCGGGCAGCGTCCGGGTCGGAACGGTGAGGCGCCGTGGAAGGCAGACCTGGATTTCGTCTGCCAGGCCAAGTCCTTCACACGGCTCCGTGAGGGTACCTATGGACAGGATGCCAAGGCGGCGGTGATCCAGATCGAAGGTTGGTCGCCTTGGCCCGGCCGGATGAACCGCTGGGAGCGCAACATGGCCTGGGATGAGGACGCATGGGGCCCGAAGCCCGGCCGGGATGGGTGCCAGGTCCCGCCCGAGTATCTGAGCGCCGAGAGTGCCTGATAACCCCGTGACCCGCTGCGTCGTCCCTGGGTGCGCGCACTGGACCCGTCGTTTCGCCGCCGGCTGGGAGTGGGTCTGCGGCACGCATTGGCGCCTCGTCGACTCGGAGCTGAAGGCGCTGCGGGTCCGGATCGGCCGGAAGTATGGGCGGCAGGGGCGGCGCTATTGGCGCTTCGAGAATCTGGTCTGGCGCCGGATGAAGCGCCAGGCGATCGAGCGCGCGGTAGGGATCGGATGACCAAGCACAATCCCTGGGGGCCGGAGCGCGGGCCTGGCCGGCCGAAGCGGACCACGCCCTACACCGAGGTCACGTTTCGCCTGGACGAGTCCCAGGCGGTGGTCGCCCGCCAGCTGGCCAGCAAGCCCGGCTGGCCCGGCACGGTGAGCGGGGTCTGCCGCGTCATCGTCGAGCGCGACCTGGCGGGGCGCGGTGCCTGACAGTCAGCGGACTCAGAAGCTGGTCGTGAGGCTGCGGGCCCGCGACGGTGATGGGTGCTTCTACTGCGGAACGGAGATGGAGTTCATCCGGCCGGCGCACGCGATAATCTGGTCGAGTCGCTGGCGCGCCACAGTCGAGCATCTGATCGACGTCTCGGTGGGCGGCACCAAACAGCCGAGCAACTGCGTCCTCGCCCACCGGAAGTGCAACAACGACCGGAGCCATATCAAGGATCTGGGGGAGAAGCTCCGAACGCGGGCGCCCGAGGCGCCGCCGATCCCGCCGGCCGTCCAATGGACGATCGACAACCCCGAGCTGGCGCGAACCCGCATGGTCACGCATCGGGAAGAGCTTGAACTACGACGGCGCCCGGGCAAGCTGACCGGCTCCCACCACTGGGTCTGATCAGCGGCAGCATGCGCGAGGCAGTTGTAGATTGTGTCGCACGGGCTTGTGTCGTGGTGGTTCCCCGGAGCGATCCCGGGGAACTCAGCCGGGTCAACGGTCGGACACACTACCGAATGTAGCCCTGCGTCTTCCCCCACTCGATCCATGCGTTCGCGGCGGACTTCATACTGCGATGGTCCGCAAGGCGCACTGGATCGGCATGGGCGAGCGCCTGAAGCGCCAAGAACCAATGGTCAGGCCGATCACCCTCAGCCTCGATCTGCCGTAGGATGAGCGGTATCGCGGGGCGGCCCATAGCGATGATGCCGAGGTACGAGGGCAACATTGCCATTGCCGTGACTGACGAGAGGTGTGCGCTCGCGGCCTTCCATTCGGCACACAGCTTCGCGAATTGGAGCGGCGCTTTGTCGCCGTATTCGTAGGCTCCAACTCGGAGTGGATCGAGCTGCGGAACCGCCGCTATCGCTGGACCAGACTCAATCGTGATGGAAACAAGGACCATCCCCGCCGCCACGCCGGAGACAAGCCAATGCCGAACGGTCGGCACGTCGGTGTCGTGATCTTCGGCCCACACGGGCAACGACAGCTGGGATTCCACAGTTGAGAGAGTGGTAGGCTCCATGTTAGCTGGGCTTTCGCCTGAACCGCTCCGGCACTTGGACAAAGGTAATCTGAGGGGCGCCGTTTACAGCGTAGATCGGGTTACCGTCATTGTCGAAGTGGCCGTCGACGCGGATGAATTTCGCTATCGTCATCTTGAGACGAAGAGTGGTTCCATCTTCGAGCTCAAACTCACTCCAACGTTCGGTGGATTCCTTGGGATAGACTTCCACGCCCTCAACCTTTGTTCCATCCGCGAGTGGCACGATTGCTTTTCGATCGGCCATTATTTTAGATTCTTCCGCTTGTTTTTCAATGCGTTCTCGACGCTTTGTCTCTGTTCTTCCGCCGCGCTCCGACCGAGGCACCTTTACCAGCGCCTTCGTCAGGTTTCGAAAGCGGTCCATAGCCGTTTCGTTGGCGGCCGCGTCCTTGCCGGGACTTTCAGGCGGGGGCTGTCGAGACGGCATGTCCAGTTAGCTCCGCGTAGGTCAGCCGCTTGCCTATGACAGACCCTAGCACCTTGGCGAAGCGCCCGTAATCACCGTCTTTCCGCTCGTTGAACCGGAATGCCTGTTCGCTCAGGTAGCGGCCGAGATGGAAGGGTTCGACGCTAACATAGGTACCCTTGATCGTTCGTTTCAGGAGGCTCCAATAATTCTCCATGCCCTGAGTGTGGACGGTGCCTCGCACGTACTCCTTGGCGTGGTTGATGACCTCATGGAGGAAGTCGCCGTTTAGCCCTCGATAGGCTTCCCATGCGTCGGTCAGCAGGCGTGCGCCGGGCTCGACATGCTCGCGGACGAAGCCGTGAAGGGTCTTCTTGTTGGCGTCGCGGATCACGCGAGCGTGGACCCGGCTGGGGGCATCCCCGCTGGTCCGCCGCAACAGGCCGGCGACCACCGCCTTGTCGGTCGCACTGTCGCGGCTGATCCTGTTCTTGCGCTTGCTGGCGTGCATGAACTTGGACTGGCCGCCGATATAGGTCTCATCGGCCTCGACCTCGCCGCCCATCCGCTCGATGCCGCCCACTTCCATAGCGACGCGGATGCGGTGGAGCATGTGCCAAGCCGACTTTTGGGTCACGCCGATGGCGCGGCTCAACTCGTAGGAGCTGATCCCGTTCTTGCAGTTCGCGATGGACCAGACCGCCACAAACCACTTGTCCAGACCCAGGGGGCTGTCTTCGAAAATCGTCCCGACCTTGGCCGAGAACTGGCGCTTGGCGTGCTTTTCCTTGCATTCCCACAGCTTGCGCGTGGCGATGAAGCGGACGTCAACGCGACCGCACGTTGGGCAATGAACCCCGGTGGGCCACCGCAGCGCGACCATCGTTTCAAGCGTCCGATCCGCGTCCGAGAAGTACCGGACCGATTCCATAAGTGTCTGAGGCTCTTTCATAAAATGACCTTAGCACGGCCGAATTACTGAGCCAAGTATATTATTGCCCTTGCATAGCTGGAACATTTAGTGAACATTGATGGCCATGCCTCGCGCCACGTCCCTGCAGGAAGCCGCCACCGCCGCCGACGTCTGGATGGAGGCCTCCAGGCCCGGCGCGGCGCTGCACCTCGGCCATCGCGAGCGGCTGCGCGAGCGCGCGGGCGCCGCGATCGCCGCCCTGCCCGACTACGAGCTGCTGGAGCTGTTCCTCTTCCGCTCGATCCCGCGCGGCGACGTGAAGCCGTTGGCCAAGACCCTGCTCGCCCGTTTCGGCGACCTGGCGGGCGTCGCCGCCGCGCCCGCCGCGGCGCTGACCCAGATCAAGGGCGTCGGCGAGGCGGTGGCGCTGGACCTGCGGCTGCTGCACGAGGCGACGCTGCGCATCGGCCGCGC
>Ga0209168_10000194_pt1 | contig 68729 bp, 60 predicted proteins | sample Coa_R1_FD_187156 | JGI IMG/M metagenome (GOLD analysis project Ga0209168, IMG submission 187156) | Surface soil microbial communities from Centralia Pennsylvania, which are recovering from an underground coalmine fire - Coalmine... | ecosystem: Environmental > Terrestrial > Soil > Unclassified ...
CAAAGTCAAAGTCACTATGAGAAAATCTTACGGTTTTCGCACCTTCCGCATCACCGAACTCGCGCTCTATCACGTTCTTGGTAAACTGCCCGAACCGACACTCACCCACGATTTCTTCTGACGAATCGGAAAATTGTTGGTAAACGGAACGCGTTTAATCTGCAGAATCAAATCTGCATCCTGTTTGCTCTTGACCACATGAAGCCGGAACTCCTCCAACTCCTTCTGGCGAAGGAGATATTTTTCCATGTCTTCTCTTTTGACAAAAACTGTGTCTGAAGTGACGTAAATAGACCTGGACCGGGCCAGCAACTCGCTATTCGATAGCTCCGATGCCGGCACCACATTCTGACTGAGGCCAGCGGATGTAATACTGCCGAGCCCTGTATCAGTTTCAGGCTTCTTCTGTCCTTTGTCGGATTGGGTCGAGGAAGCCGGAGTTCCCTGCGCAAAAGCCACAGAAGCAGTGAAGACGAGCAAAACCAACAGACTACATTTTCTAAACATAAAAGGAGTCTCTGATGGACACCATTATGCCAGAGTCTAGAACCAGTGCATCAGGTTCAATCGGCGGGAGCCGTGATAGGCTGCTTATTCAACACTCTCGCTCCCACGATCACGCTGGATGACAGAAAAATCAAGGCAACCACTACATTGAGCCAGACAAAGAGCCAGTTTGTCGGCGCTTCATGCAGTTTGAGCGCGTCGGAGTTCGCAAACCGGTTGATCAGGTGTACCACAGCACGTGCAATCGGGTCGCGGCCGATCCTGATCAACGATTCAAATCCGCCAAAAACCATAAGCCCAGCGAATACCGAACCGATGCCGATGTGAAACTTTTCCGGTCTGGGCTCAAGTTCCTTCATGGTTTTGTTTCCGTCTGTTCTGCTGGAACAGAAGGAGAGCTCGCCGCGACTGCCACTGGCGTTGTTTTTCGCCTCCTATATAGCCACACAAGAAGCAGGAAGGCCACAAGCACATGCAGCGCCATCTCAATCAAGGCGAAAATGATTTGCGGCCAGTTGAAGATGCTTTGCGAACCAGCAAAGACACTCTGTGGGTGGCTGCGATTTTGAAAGTACGTACCAATCGGCTGCATAACGGCGTTGATCAGTTCCCCCGCTGCCTGGAACAAAAGAAAACCAATCGCGATGGCGCCAATGTATTCGTTACGTAAGATTTCCCGAAGTCGTCTCATAAGTGCTGGCTTCGCATTGTACAACACCAGGCATTGAGCATGAACACTCGGCACTAACTACTGCTTTTCGTCTTGATCTCCTTCAACTTATCCGCCAGCCTTCCCGCAATTCTTCCGGCCACGGTTCCGAACAGTGAATTTACGGTTCCGCCCATGACAACGATTCCGCTCACCCGATCGGTGAGGGTAAAGGGAAAATTATTTTGGAAAGGAAGGCGCTTGACCCTGAGAATCAGGTCGGCATTCTGGAAAGACGACACCACGTGGATGCCCCACTCCCCCAACTCCTTGCGATTGATGAGGCCTTTTTCAAGCTGCTCTTTCTTGACGAAGAAGCTTTCCGTAATCACGTAGATCGTCTTTCCCCTGACTAGCAGCTCGTCATTGGATAAGGAAGTTGCCGGCGCTACGTGCTGGTTGAGCCCGGCGCTGACAATCGTCCCCAGGGACGGATCCGAGCCAGGGTTACTTTGCGTCTTTGGCGGCGTGACCGGCGTACCTGTTTCCTTCACCGAACGGGGTTGCGATGCCGGAGCAGCGGTCTCCAGTTGGTTGAGCAGTTCCTTCTTTGAGGGTGACGTTGCCGTGCCTTGACCAAACCCCCAGGAACTCATCACGAGCAACAATGGCAGAATGGATTTGCTGGACATACATATTTCTCCTCACACGAGCAGCATTGTGGCAAAGCTCGCCTGCTGGAGGTTAGTGACAAAGCGCGGCATAGTAAGGCAAAGTGGCTTTTGGCTCCAAAGTTTCGCCCGACAAACGGGTGGTAGGGTCTTTGCTGTTCTGCAGCTTGCGGCCAAAGGGAAAATGCTTCTGTGGCTGAATGCTGAGGGCTGGCTCCTGACTGCTTGCCGTTGAGATATATTGAAATACGCCAATGCCAAACCGAAGCAAAAGCCAGGAACTCCACGCACGCGCCATTCGCCTTATTCCCGGCGGAGTGAACTCGCCAGTCCGGGCATTTAAGTCCGTAGCCTCTGATCCGCCGTATATCGTGCGCGGCAAAGGATCACGCATCTGGGACGCCGATGGCAACGAGTACGTTGACTACGTAGGGTCGTGGGGGCCGCTCATCCTGGGGCACGCTCACCCGGAAGTGGTGGAAGCAGTGGAGAGAGCCAATCGTGACGGCGCCAGTTTTGGCGCGTGCACGCCGGTTGAAGCCGAACTGGCCCAGGCGGTGATTGAGGCCTTTCCTTCCGTGGATAAAATCCGCTTCGTCAGCTCGGGGACTGAGGCCACCATGTCCGCTATCCGCCTGGCGCGGGCCCAAACCGGGCGCAAGTACATCATCAAATTTGAAGGCTGTTATCACGGCCATGCGGATTCGCTTCTGGTCAAGGCCGGCTCCGGCGTGGCCACACTGGGCATTCCCGGATCGGCAGGCGTGCTGGAAGAGCTGGCGCAGTTTACTTTGGCGCTGCCATTCAATTGCCGGCGGGCGGTGGAAGAGTCATTCGAGAAATTTTCCGGCCAGATCGCCTGCGTGATTGTAGAGCCGGTGGTGGGCAACATGGGGTGCGTGCCACCACAGAAGGGCTACCTCGAATTTCTGCGCGAGATTACGGCCCAGGAACGCACCCTCCTGATATTTGACGAAGTCATGACCGGTTTTCGGCTGGCTTTTGGCGGAGCACAGGAGCTCTATCGAATCAAGCCCGACCTGACAACATTGGGAAAGATTATCGGCGGCGGCCTCCCGGTGGGCGCCTATGGCGGGCGCGCTGACATCATGGAGATGATTGCGCCACTCGGCCCGGTCTATCAGGCGGGAACGCTCTCCGGCAATCCTCTGGCCATGGCCGCAGGGCTGGCAACGCTCCGCCATCTGAAACAGCATCCAGAGATCTACAATCAATTGGAGCAGCGGGCTTCCGCTTTGGTGGACGGCATCCTCAATGCAGCGAAGAAGAGAGGCATCGATCTCACAGCCAACCGCGTCGGCTCAATGTTTACCTGGTTCTTTCAGCGCGGAGCAGTCCACGACTGGGATACAGCCGCTAAGTCGGACACCCAGGCATTTGCAAAATTCCATCGAGGAATGCTGGACCGCGGCATTTACCTGCCACCTTCACAATATGAGGCTGCGTTCCTCGGCGCCGCTCATTCGGAAGACGATATTCGCCGGACCATTGAGGCTGCCGGGCTAGCTTTCTAACCGGGCAAATAGCCAGCTTATTGAAATTTGACCAAACTTTACCCCACAAGAAAGATACGAGCAGTGGACGCGAACGTCTCTCCTCTGGGAGACTTTGTGAGAATGAATTGCAGCTATCGTAATACCCTTACCGGCATTCTTCTTTTTGTGCTCATCTCTATGTCGCTGCCGGCGCAGGATAGTCCTCAGAAGGCTGCGCCGGACCTTCCGCCCACCACCGATCCCACTGAAATTGTGCGGCGCTCGGTTGAGATTGATCACAGGACGATGGAACGGGCGCGAAACTACACCTGTAAGCAGCGTGAAACGCTGGACCACCTGGACTCGCATGGCACGGTCAAATCGACTGAGGTCAAGACCTGGGACATCACCGTCCTCTATGGAGAGCCTTACTCCCGCCTGATTCAAAAGGACGATAAACCTCTCAGCGAAAAAGACGAAAGGAACGAACAGGAAAAGCTGGACAAGTTCATCAGCAAGCGCAAGAACGAAAGCCCGGACGAGCGCCAGAAGCGCGAGGCCAAAGACAGGAAAGAACGTGAAGAAGGGCGGGCCTTTCTCCGCGATGTGGCCCATGCTTATGATTTTCGCATCGTGGGCGAAGAAGCGGTGGACGGGCGGGACGCATGGGTGCTGGAAGCCACGCCAAGAAAAGATTTTCATCCCACTCAGCCGCACGCGGACATTCTTCCCAAGGTCAAGGGCAAGGTATGGATTGATAAGCAGGAGTACACCTGGGTCAAAGCAGAAGCTGAAGCCATTGATACCATCTCCTTTGGTCTCTTCCTGGCAAGGGTCCACAAGGGCTCACGCTTCCGCTTCGAACAAATGCGGCTGAATAATGAAGTCTGGCTCATGCGCCGGTTCTACCTGAATGCCAGCGCCCGCCTGCTGCTGTTCAAGAATGAGGGAATCCAGCAGGAAGACACTTTTTCCAACTACAGGAAATTCTCCAGCGAGACAAAGATTCTGCCCGGAGTGAGGGAAGTGGAACCCAAATAATTGGTGATTTGTGATCTTTGACTCCTGAGTTGCCCCCATGCCCTCCGGATCACCCGACGGCGATCACCGATTCTTCCAACCCGAACTGCTGCTGCCGCCATCCAAGGAAGAGCGGTAACACATCATGAAAACGGCCCCATTTTATCTAGGGATACTTTTATCTCTCTTGCCGGTGGCTGGGTGTGCCAAGCCGAATTTAAGGGAGTCGCTGGGCGCCATGCAGGCGCCGGAGAGTGGCACCTTGCTGCTGGCCATCTACCAACCCTGGTTCGGCGAGAAGGACCATATCAACGTCGGCTACTCTTCTCATGATCCCAGCGTTCTGCGGCAGCAAATTGGCCGGGCCAAAGATATGAACATCGGCGGGTTCGTGGTGAACTGGTACGGCCCGCGCAAGGAGTTTGAAGACCGCACGTATGGCCTGCTGCAATTGGCGGCCAGAGAAAATAATTTCAAAGTAGCCGTGCAATATGACGAAGCAGTTGACCATCCTGGCTACGCAACAGATGCGGTGATTGTTGACCTGCAATATCTCTATGACAAATACATCAGCCCGAGCGCGGGCCCCTCGCGGGAAGCGTATTTGCGGTACAACGGCAGGCCCGTGGTATTTATTTTTCCCAAAGACGCCAGCACCGACTGGAGCAAGGTGCGGGAGGTGACGCAGGGATGGCCGGACCCTCCGCTGCTGATTTACAAAGACCAGAGCAACAAGTACGGCGCCGCTTTCGATGGTTTTTATCCGTGGGTGCAGCCCGGCAAGGCCGGGTGGGCAGCGGACGGAAGCAACTGGGGCGCGGACTATCTGGAATACTTTTACAGCAACATGATGCAGCACCATCCCGACAAGATTGCCGTGGGCGCAGTGTGGCCGGGGTTTGATGACAGCAAGGCTTCGTGGAGCCGCAACCGTCACATCGCCAACCGCTGTGGCAGAACCTTTGAAGACGGGCTGAAACTGTTTCGCCGGTATTACGGAAGCCAGAACGCTCCCCCGTACCTGCTCATTGAAACCTGGAACGACTATGAGGAAGGCACGGCCATTGAAAAAGGCATCAACCGCTGCAATCCGGGCGCGGACGAAGCAACAAGAACGGCTCGCGGAGGGCAGTGAGGAAATCGGGATGCAGCCTCTTTGAACTTGACCCGAAACAAAGCGAGGGGTCTCTAGTAACTATCTGGTTCACGTTAACCGGGTATTCAAGGTAAAATACCCATAACTTAGGGCGTTTATAGATTACCAGATAGTAAATCTGGTAACCCTTTCCCAATCAAGTATTTAGTAGACCAGGAAGTGCCCGTTGACTGCCGTTCCCCCGTTCAAGGAATCGTCGCGAGAACTTATTGTTGAGGTTGCCCGCGCCCTTGAGCCTTACTTTCCCGATATTACCAATCACTGGCGTGAGAACCTGGCCGCCGAGTTTGGTTTTGATGGCCGGATCCTGGCGGCCCTGGAACGGCTCACCCTGGCTGCCGGCTGCTCTTACTTCTGTCATGACGATTTTCCCGGGTTTCAGGAAAACCTGCACTACTTTGGCACCCGGCTTTCGAAGCTCCAAGTCGATACGCGGGCGGTTGCCCGCTCCCTGGAACTCTACCAGTCATGCTGCGATCCGTATCTCTCCGGCCTGTTTCCCAAGCGCGAAGCCGCAGCCAAAGCGGCCCTGGAAATGCTTTCTTCGGTCTCTTTCATTACCATCTCGGGGGCCTATTTCGATGCCAAGACAAAGGAATCCAATGCACTGCTGGCCCTTCTGGATGCGGAGCTTGCGGCTGGAGACCTGGCGGTCCTGCTGCAAAAAGTACTGGACATCACCATCCAGACCTTCCAGGCGTCTCTGGGGAGTGTGCTTCTGCGGGAGCCCGAGACCAACTTATTGCGGGTTGGCAGCGCCGCCGGACTCGGTTTTGAGGTCCCCGACGATTTTCGCATCCCGGTAGGCATTGGTTTTTCGGGCAAAATTGCCGCGACTGGCGAGCCGGAGATGATCCTGGACACCAGCCTTGACAAGGGCCTTCTCACATCCAGAATTCGGGATAAAGCCAGGTCCTTATGGGGCGTGCCCTTGAAGGCAGAGGGCCAGACCATTGGCGTCCTGATGATAGGCTTCGCCAAGCCCTTTGAATGGATGCCCACCGAGCGGGAGCTGATGCGGGCCATAGGCGACCGCACCGCGCTGGCCATTGAGCGAGCCCTCATGACGGACGCCCTGCGCGAGCGGGAGCAGCGCATTGCGGAGCTGTCCGGCCATCTGCTCCGGGTGCAGGAGGAAGAAGGCAAACGCATCAGCCGGGAGCTGCACGACGAGACCGGGCAGGCCTTGATGGTGATTCGCCTATACCTGGGAATGATGGAATCCAGCACCACGGAACGCAACGTGAAGGCCAAGATTCGGGAAACGGTTGAGGTCGTGGACCGCACCATCGAAGGGATTCGCCGCATTATCGGCAAGCTGTCGCCGCTGGTGCTGCAGGAGCTGGGCCTGGTGTCAGCCATCCGGAAGGAAGCCAAAGACCTGGCAAAGACTACCGGGGTCAAGGCGAGAGTATCAATTTCGGAGGAGGTCGGGCGGCTGGCTCCGGGGACGGAACAGGCCATCTACCGCGTGGTCCAGGAGGCGCTGCATAACGTCGGCCAGCACGCCCACGCCCGGAACGTGATTGTGCAGCTATCGCGGGAGGCCAATACCGTCCATGTTTCGGTGGAGGATGACGGAATAGGAATTCAGGCGAGGAGCAACTCTCGGGGCCACTCATTCGGCCTGGCCGGAATCAAAGAACGTGTAGCCACCATGGGTGGAGTGTCGCGGGTGATCTCCGCCAAAGGCAAGGGAACACGCATTGAAATCAGTGTGCCTGCGGGTGAGCCGGCTGCAGATGCTGTACGGCCGCCGGCGCAGGCCGCAGTTCAGGCCGCTGTGAGACTGAATTAGGCCGTAAGAGGAATCCATGCCAAAAATCAAATGCTTGCTGGTTGATGACCACACGCTGTTTCGCCAGGGCGTCCGCCGCCTTTTGGAGACCGAGAGCGACTTTGAAGTGATTGCGGAGGCTGCTGACGGCGGAGAAGCCGTCGAAAAGGCCCGTGAGACCCGCCCTGATGTGGTGTTGATTGACATCGGTATGCCTGGCCTGTCTTCCTTTGAGGCCGCGCGCCAGATCAAGAAGAACCGCGCCGAAACCAAGATCCTCTTTCTTACCATGTACGAGGATGAAGACTATCTTGTGCAGTGCCTTGAGGTCGGAGCCTCCGGCTACGTGCTGAAAGATACGCCTGCGCCGCAATTGTTGAGCGCGGTTCGAGATGTCTACAAGGGAGGCAAGTATCTGAGCTCGCAGGTGCTGGGCAAGCTGGTGGAAGATTTCCGCGCCCGCGTCCGCGATACCAGAATGCGTCCGCGCATGTCCACCCTCACGCCGCGGGAGCGCGAAATCCTGAAGCTGCTGGCGGAAGGAAATTCGGTGAAGGAAATAGCCGTGATCCTGGGATTGAGCGTCAAGACGGTGGAAGCCCACAAGTTCAATCTCATGCGCAAGCTGGACATCCACAACAAGGCCCAGCTCGTGACTTACGCCATTCAGAAGAAGATCATCAAGATTCCCGTCAACCAGTAAAGACACTGGTAGTGGGGGCCCAATGGCTCCGCCATTTGCCGTTCAACAATGCTTTATATATACTTGATATATCATGAATATTACAACTAAATTGCCCAGCCACACCCTGAGTTTTTGCCTCCGTTTGGCCAAGGCCAATGCTGCCCTGGTCCGCCGGTTCGATGGCCGTCTGGGAACCCTGCACGGAATCGGCTTTGGAGACTTTATGGTGCTCCTGGCATTGAGCCAGGCGCCGGGAGCGAAGTTGCGCCGGATCGATCTGGCGGGTGAGCTTGGTCTCACAGCTTCCGCCGTCACGCGTACATTGATTCCCCTGGAAAAGATTGGCTTGGTCAAGCGCCAGCATGATCCACGTGACGCCCGCGTCGGCTATGCCACCCTGACCGAGTCCGGCCGGCGAATCCTGGCGGAGTCATTGGCTTCCGCCGAGGTTGTAAGCCAGGATGCGCTTCCCCGCCAGCATGCCGCTGAGTTGCAGCCACTGGCTGAAGTGTTGGGTCAGATCGGCAGCCTCTAGAAGCCATCCATTAAAATCTCTCAACATGAAGACCGTAGTCACCGCGGGCAGTCTGTTTACGCCATTGGAGTTGATCGACTCGCCCGTGGTGGTGATCGAAGACGGACGGGTGGTGGCCGTCAATTCGCGGCGGGAAACAGAACTGCCTGCTCATGCGGAGCACTTTGATTTTCCGCAGATGATTGCAGCCCCGGGATTCATTGACGTTCACGTTCACGGCAACGCCGGGCATGATGTGATGGAAACGGACGACTCAGCTCTGGCCGCCATCGAACGTTCGATGGCCAGGCACGGCGTTACCAGCTACCTGCCAACCACAGTGACTGCCCCGGAGGAGCGAATCCTGGGCTCGCTCGAGCATTTGAGGAAAGCAATCTCTGGCAAAGAAGAGCGGGGAGGCTCTTGTCCGCTGGGCATTCACCTGGAGGGCCCGTTTATCAGCCACGCCAGGCGTGGCGTGCATCCGCCGGAAAGTTTATTGCGGCCTTCCGTCAAACTGTTGGAGCGCTTCTGGCAAGCCTCCAGCGGAACCCTGCGAATGATGACCATCGCTCCCGAACTTCCGGGCGCAACCGAAACCATCCAACATGCCCGGCGGCTGGGCGTACATTCCAGCCTGGGCCACTCCGATGCAACATCCAGAGAAGCGGAGCAGGGAATTGCCTCCGGCGCAGATCACGCCACTCATACTTTCAATGCCATGCGCCCATTGGACCACCGTGAGCCAGGAGTTCTGGGCGCAGCCCTGAGCGATGACCGGCTTACGGCAGACATTATCGCGGACGGCGTTCACGTTGATCCCAGCATGGTGAAACTGTTTTTGGCAGCCAAGGGCGTGGACCGGGCCATCCTGATTACAGATGCTATCAGCGCCACCGGTATGGGCGACGGCCGCTATAAACTTGGCGGGTTGGAGGTTGAAGTAAAAGGAGATCGCTGTGAATTCCAGGGCAAACTCGCGGGCAGCGTGCTCACCCTGGACCGCGCTGTGCGCAATGTGATGAGCTTTGCCGGATGGCGGCTGCAACAGTCGGTCCGGTTGGCGACACTTAATCCCGCGCGCCTGCTGGATGTGGCCTCGCAGAAAGGCAACATCGCTCCCGGCTGCGACGCCGACCTGGTGATTCTCACCCCGGAAGGACAAGTCGTGCAGACTTTTATCGCCGGACGTAAGTTCAGTGGGTAAGTGGGAACTTGGTAAGTGGGTAATTGAACAACCAAACCTCACTCTATCTCCCCTGGTCGGCTGCTGTACTATATTCGGTGATGCTAAAACAAATCCTAGACATCCTGGTATGCCCGGTTCCTGAGTGTCGCAAGCCGTTCAAGCTATCGTCCGACGAGAGTTCGCTCCAGTGCACCGGCTGCCGCCGCATCTACCCTATACGCGATGGCATTCCCATTCTGCTGATCGACCAGGCCAAAATGCCGCAATGACAAAAAGCCACAAAGCCGCAAAGCTCCGGGATAAAAAACCGACCGGTGATCAACACGGATAGAACTGATCTCAGGGGCATACCTGCCGCGAAGGATCGGTGAAAAATCAGTTCTGATTTCTTATTTATGTCATTCGTGATAAGGCTTTTTAAGCGGCGCGCTCATCCGCAGTCCACAGCCCTTTCAAGTCCAACGACCGCAGATACTCGGCGAACGGCTTGCCTAGGTCGGAGCGTTTCAAGGCAAACTCGACAGTAGCTTTCAGGAAGCCGAGCTTGTCTCCCGTATCGTGGCGTTTGCCCTCAAAGGTGTAGCCGTAAATCTTCTCGCCGGCTTTGAGGAGGCTGCGCAGCCCGTCTGTCAATTGCAACTCTCCTCCGGCGCCCAGTGGGGTGCGCTCCAGGGCGTCAAAGATCGAAGGAGTCAGGATGTAACGCCCGATTATGGCCAGGTTGGAAGGAGCATCTTCGGGGCGCGGTTTCTCCACCAGGTTGATCACGTTGTGCACGCGGCCGTTGAATTTGCCTTCCACCCGTTTTGCGTCCAGCACGCCATAGGATGAAATTGCCGGGCCGTTCACTTCCTGGGTGGCAACAACCGAGCACTGCGACTCGTCAAAGATTTCCATCATCTGCTTCAGGCAGGGCCGGGGAGCGTCAATCACGTCATCAGCCAGGAGCACGGCAAAGGGTTCGTTGCCAACGAGTTCACGCGCCATGAGCACCGCATGGCCCAATCCCATGGCCTCTTTCTGGCGCACGTAGGCCACGTGGATCATGTCCGATATCTGCCGCACCACCGCGAGCAGCTCGGTCTTGCCGCGCTCTTCCAGCATCTTCTCCAGCTCGTAGCTCACGTCAAAGTGGTCTTCAATGGCCGTCTTCCCGCGCCCGGTGATCATAATGATCTGGTCGCAACCGGCAGCCAGCGCCTCTTCGACTCCATACTGGATGATGGGTTTATCCACCAGGGGCAGCATTTCTTTAGGTTGGGCTTTGGTGGCCGGCAAAAACCGCGTGCCTAAACCGGCAGCAGGAAAAACCGCTTTACGGACTCTCATCTTCATTCGTTCAAGCCTTCTCTGATGCAGCCTCTTCTTAAGATGCAGGAACTCTCTATTGAATCACTGATCTCTGCGGATTAACAGCAATAAGGCTGGGGAAAGGCCAGGCTTTTTGTTTTCCCCGGGCCGGTCCCTCCTAATATCTGCCTCTGCCCAATTGCCAATTCACGGTAAGCGATACAATGCTTACTTTGTTTTTTGAGGAGGCCCTCCGATGGCAGGTCGAAGCAAATTCATGCTGGCAGTGGTTATGGTCGCAGTTGTTGGAATCCCCGTGGTCGAAGCCTGCGCTCAGGCCAATGCCGCGCCCAATTCACAGCCCAATCCCTATCGCGTAGAGGCCGATCACTGGGGCCAGCTTCCGGAGGGGAGAACCTGGGGCTCGACCAGCGCGGTGGACATTGCTCCGGACGGCAGCATCTGGGTGGCGGAGAGATGTGGCGCAAATACCTGCGCCGGGTCAAACCTTGCGGCGATCCTCAAGTTTAATCCTTCGGGCAAGCTGCTGGAGAGTTTCGGTGAGGGACTGTTTGTCTTTCCCCACGGCATTTTTGTGGACCGGTCGGGAAACATCTGGATTACCGACGCTCAGGGCAAGGACGGCAAGGGCCAACAGGTCTTTAAGTTCAGTCCCCAGGGCAAGGTGTTGCTGACTCTGGGCAAGGCGGGAGTCGCCGGCGATGGGGAGGATACGTTCAATCAACCTTCTGACGTGCTGGTGGCTCCCAATGGCGACATCTTTGTTGCCGACGGACATGGCGGAAACAGCAATGCCCGCATTGTGAAGTTCTCCAAGGAGGGAAAGTTCATCAAGGCCTGGGGCAAGAAAGGCACAGCCCCCGGAGAGTTTGATACGCCTCATGCACTGGCCATGGACTCCAAAGGTAGGTTGTTCGTGGGTGACCGTGCCAACAATCGCATCCAGATTTTTGACCAGGAGGGAAAGTTCCTTGAAGAATGGAAGCAGTTTGGCCGGCCCAGCGGATTATTCATCGATAAGCATGACGTGCTCTACGTCGCCGACTCGGAGTCCAACAATACCAATCATCCGGGCTGGAAGCGGGGCATCCGCGTGGGAAGCTGCAAAGATGGTACGGTCACTGCGTTTATCCCCGATACTGAGCCGGACCCCGACCACCACTCAACCAGCGCCGCTGAAGGTGTTGCCGCCGACTCCAAGGGCACTATCTATGGAGCCGAGGTGGGCCCGAAGGACATGAAGAAGTACGTGAAGCAATGAGCGCAGAGAACAAAAGCTGGACGCGACGCCGGTTCCTGGAACTGGTGGGCCGCGCCGGAGGGGCGTCCGCCGTTTACCGCACCATGTCGGCGATCGGGCTCATACCCGCAGCCGGCGAATGGGCAGGCCCTATGGAACTCCCGCAGGGTTCGGGGCAGGGCAAGAGCGTCCTGATTCTGGGCGCCGGCATTGCCGGAGTGGCCGCAGCCTATGAGCTGACCCGCGCGGGATTTAAGTGCCATGTGCTGGAAGCTCAGCCCCGGGCCGGAGGGCGCAATATAACCGCGCGGCGCGGCAGTGTAATTTCCGAGCAAAGCGCTGAGCATGGGACCACGCGGCAGAAGTGCGAGTTTGATGCTGACCTTTATGTGAACCTCGGCCCCGGACGCATTCCCTACCATCACCGGAGGATGCTTCATTACTGCACTGAGCTGGGTGTCCCGCTGGAGATTTATGTAATACAAAACGCGGCCAACCTGTTTCACATGAAGGATGCATTTGGCGGGCAGCCGCACGTCCGGCGGCGCATCAGCAATGACGCTGACGCCTACATCGGCGAGTTGCTCTCAAAAGCGGTCAGCCAGGGAAGTCTCGACCAGGAGTTGGATGGCCGCGATAAAGAAAAGCTGCTGGCTTTCCTCACCGTCTTTGGCGACTTGCAGGCAGGAAAGCCCTGCCCCGAGGGCGGACGTTGCCCATCCCGAAACTCCGTCTGCGAAGACCCACCCACAGTTACCGATATCTGCGAAGCCAAGCCGCGCCTTCCCTTCAAGGAGCTGCTGCATTCCCAGTTCTGGCAGCACCGTTTCTATAACGAAGATAACTTCGACTACCAGCCGACGTTGTTTCAGCCCATCGGCGGCATGGACAAAATTATTGACGCCTTCCTGCGGAAGATCGGCCACATGGTCGAATACAACTGCGCCGTAAGCCAAATCCGCCTGCTCGATAGCGGAGTGGAGGTAATGTACCGCAAAGGCGAACATGGAAGTGGTTCCATGAAGGTCGCCGACTATTGCCTCTCCAGTATTCCCCTGCCGGTGCTGCAAAAGATTCCCGCCAATTTTTCGACTGAGTTCAAAGCGGCTGTGGACCACGGGCGCTTTGCCCCGGTCTGCAAAGTGGGATGGCAGGCGAACCAGCGCTTCTGGGAATCTGACAAATACCAGATCTTTGGCGGCGTGAGTTTTACCGATGAGATCATCCGGGAAATCTGGTATCCCTCGCATGGTTACTTTCAAAAATCCGGCGCGCTGGTGGGCACATACGTTTCCGGGAATGATGCCCTGGAGTTCGGGAAGATGAGCTGCGAGCAGCGGCTCACGGTGGCCCGCTCCATCGCCGCCAAAATGCATCCTGAGTTTGCCGACGATCGTATTGTGCCGCCGCATCTGGGCATCTCAATTGCCTGGCACAACATTCCCACCCAGCTTGGCGGCTTTCCCGGTCTGGGACAAGACAGGACGGAGGCCCGCAAAGCTTATCTGCGCCTTTTGGAGCCCGATGGCCGTTTCCACGTAATAGGAGACCAGGTCTCGCCGCTCACGGCCTGGCAGGAGGGCTCGTTGATGTCCGTGGAGCACGTTATACGGCAGGTTGCAGGTGACAGGGGATAGGTTACAGGGTAGAGCAAAACCTCAATACGGTGCAGCGGAGCCGCAACCTTGATTGCCGCAGATTTTCGCAAATGTTTTTGGAGGATGGTGGTCCTCTGTTCCTCCGCGTTGAGTTTTTTGGGTCTTTGGCCGCAGCTTTGCAATTTGTGAGCGGCTTGTCTTAGACTTCCGCAGGCTTGAGCCGCCGTGAATTGGTCAGGAGGTAAGTAATCATGGAAACGACGCGCAGAAAGTTTCTCGGGAATCTGGGCGCGGCCGCCGCTCTTGGGGTCGTCGGAGTGCCGGCGACGGCAACAGCGGCTGCAACATCCGTAACGGCATCCGCAAACCCCCCGTCACCGGTTCCGGACAAATGCCAGTTCTGGATAGCGGCAGCCACGCCCTGCGACAAGAATCTGAAGTTCGACGAAGCCATCTACAAAGACATGATGGCGTTCTTCCGGCAGAACGGCGCGGACGGCGTGGTGGCGCTGGGCTCAACCGGCGAGTACCCGTCTTTCTCTGTCGCCGAGCGAAAGAAGATTGCCGAGACCGCGCTAAAAAACCGTAATGGCCTCAACATCATTATTTGTTCCGGCACATCGAATTTTCCTGAGACCGTCGAACTGTCTCGGCACGCCGCCGCCAATGGCGCAGACGGTCTGCTGATCATCCCGCCGTTTTATTACAAGCAGCCGCCCCTGGAAGGGCTCACCCGGTATTACTCGCTGATCTTTGAGCAGGTATCCATTCCCATCAATCTGTATCACTACCCGCGCATGAGCGCTGTGCCGGTGACGCCCGAGCTGCTGCACAGCCTGGAAAAATATCCCAATCTTGCCGGAATCAAAGATTCCAACGGCGATGCTCCGGAGTACGAGCAATACGTAAAAGAGTTTCCCAAGTTGAACATGAGGACCGGCACAGGCAACAACCTGAAGGCTGCGCTGGAGAGCGGCATGGGCGCCATTCTGGCCGAAGGCAATCTGTTTACCAAGCAGATAGCGGCGGTGTTTGCCGCCAAACGCGCAGGCAAAGATATTGACGCACCCCTTGCCCGCCTGAGAGACATGCAGCAGGTGTTGCGGCCCGCAGGGGTTGGCAGCTTTGGTCCCATGAAATACGCTCTCAGCGTGCAAATGGGAAGCCGCCAGACGTATCAGCGTCCTCCACATCCGGACGTGACGGACGAACAGAAAGCCAAGATTCGGGAAGGCTTGAAGCAGATTCAGCAGATGGCGTGAAAGAAGAGGTACTTAGTACTTAGTATTTGGTACTTAGCAAAAGCAAACCCAAGAACCTCTTAGCCGCGAATGCACGCGAGTTAACGCGAATGAATAGAAATAACCTACTGCGCGGCAGGTTGGTGAATACAGGAGCGGAGGAATTGGAATGCGTGGGAGCAGAATTGCCATAGGAAATCTGTTGTTGTGGCTGCTGGCATTGATCTCAACTGTAGCTACGGCGCAGGATCGCGCCCGCGATGGGGAGTGGCCCACCTATGCTGCAGACCTGGCCGGCACTCGATACCGCCCTCTCGACCAGATCAACGCCTCCAACTTCAACAAGCTGGAAGTGGCCTGGCGCTTCAAGACGGACAGCCTGGGCAATCGTCCCGAATACAAACTGGAAGGCACGCCGCTCATGGTGAATGGCGTGCTCTACGCCACTGCGGGATCAAGAAGAGCGATTGTGGCACTGGATGCGGCCACCGGCGAATTGCTCTGGGTACACGGCGAGCATGAAGGAGCGCGCGGGGCCGCTGCTCCGCGCCAACTTTCCGGCCGCGGGCTGGCCTACTGGTCCAGCGGAAAGGGTGGAGAAGAGCGGATCCTCTATATCACTCCGGGATACCGGCTGATCTCGCTGGATGCCAAGACTGGCGCCCTCATATCTTCCTTCGGAGACCATGGGGCAGTAGACCTGAAGCTGAATGACGATCAGACTTTTTTGCCCGATCTAACCACAGGCGAGGTCGGTTTTCAGTCAGCGCCGGTGGTGGCCAATGACGTGGTAATCGTGGGCGCAGCTTTTCGTGAGGGCTTCACTCCCAAGAGCATGCGCAACAACAAGGGATACGTCCGTGGATTCGACGTCCGCACGGGCAAGCGCCTTTGGATTTTCCATACCATCCCCAAGAAAGGTGAGTTCGGTTACGACACATGGCTGAACGGCTCGGCTGAGTACACCGGCAACACCGGAATGTGGACGCAGCTCTCCGTCGATAGAGAGCTGGGACTGGCCTACCTGCCAATCGAGTCACCCACCGGCGACTTCTATGGAGGGCACCGGCCCGGCAACGATCTTTTCGGGGAAACACTGGTGTGCGTGGATCTGAAAACCGGCGAGCGAAAATGGCACTACCAGCTCGTGCATCACCCTTTGTGGGACATGGACATCTCGTCCGCGCCGATCCTGGCGGACATTATGGTGAATGGCAAGCCGGTCAAGGCCGTTGCCCAGCCCACCAAGCAGGGTTTTCTCTACGTCTTTGATCGAGTCACGGGAAAGCCGGTTTGGCCTATCGACGAACGGCCGGTGGAGAAGGGCAACACACCGGGCGAATGGTACTCACCCACGCAACCGTTTCCCTCCAAGCCTCCGGCCTATAGCCGCAATGGTGTTTCCATTGACGACCTGATTGACTTCACCCCTGCGCTACGCGAACAGGCGACCAAGATTGTCTCCAAGTATCATCTGGGGCCAGTGTTCACGCCGCCGGTCATGAGCCAGATTGATGGGCCTCTGGCCACGCTCACGCTGGGGACAGCAGGCGGCGGAACGAACTGGCCCGGAGCGTCTTACGATCCGGAGACCCATATCCTGTATGCGTTTGCCTGCAATGCGTGCCTCACGCCGCTGGGTCTGGTCCAGGCGCCCAAGGAAGTCTCGGACATGAATTATGTTGCTGGAACTGCCGGACAAAAAGTCCAGATGAGAACCGGCCCGGGTGAAAACTCCGGCGCCGATTCACCCCTGCCTTCCAGAAGCCGGCAAGCGCCTCCCGCAGCGGGTGGCGGCGGCACATACGGCCCGTTGAATATTGATGGCCTGCCTCTGATCAAGCCGCCTTACGGCACCATTACCGCCATCAACCTCGATAAGGGAGAAATCGTCTGGCAGATCGCTCATGGTGAAACCCCCGATCTGGTGCGCAATCATCCGGCGCTCAAAGGGCTCAACATTCCGCGCACCGGCCAGACCACATATAACATCGGTACTCTGATCACCAAAACTCTGGTGATTGCCGGGGACGGTCAGGTCACGACCACAGAGGAACATCCGCGCGGGGCCATGCTGCGCGCCTATGACAAGGCCACCGGAAAAGAGGTGGGCGCGGTCTACCTGCCGGCGCAACAGAGCGGCTCGCCTATGACCTACATGCTGAACGGCAAGCAGTACATTGTGGTGGCCGTGAGCGGCGGCGCGTACTCGGGCGAGTACATTGCGTTTACTCTACCTTCGCAGGATGAATAAGCCAGCGGGAATTTGGTACTTTGGTAGCTATGAATCGAGTGAATATCAGGATTGCTGCAGCGGCACTCTTAGTCATTGCCTTGATGGCGCTGGGCGTGGCGAGCGCCGCGCTGCAGGCACAAAACGAGACAGAAAAGCCGGCACAGACCGCTGCGCCCTCTGGAGCGCGGTCTGTCTGGGATGGCGTCTATACGGAAGACCAGGCCAAACGTGGTGAACCGCTATGCAACGCGGAATGCACATTTTGCCACGGCGTAAAGCTTACCGGAGGCGAGTCCGCTCCTCCTCTCGTAGGCGGTGAATTCCTGTCCAACTGGAACGGCCTCACGCTGGGTGCTCTGTTCGAGAGAATACGTTTGACCATGCCGCAGGATACTCCGTCACGCCTGAGCCGGCAGCAGAAGGCGGATATTCTGGCCTACATTCTCAGCATCAATAAGTTTCCCGCCGGCAAGGCCGAACTCCAGCAAAAGACCGAACTGCTGAAAGAAATCAAGTTCGAAGCGAACAAACCCAAGGAATGACCATGAACGCAGACATGAAGGGTAAAGTGGTTGTCATTACCGGCGCCACGTCCGGCATTGGGCAGGTAGCGGCGGAGGAGCTCGCCGGAATGGGCGCGCGCATTGTCCAGGTGGCACGTGACCGCGAGCGTGGCGAGGCGGCTGTAAAGCGTCTCCGCGAGCGCGGGCCAGGCATCGCTCACGCCATCTATTACGCCGATCTCTTGCGCATCAGCGAGATGAAGCGGGTGGCGGCGGAAATCGCCAAGGCAGAGCCGCGGATTGATGTCCTCATCAACAATGCTGGCGCACTCTTTGGCTCTCGCCAGGTCACGGAAGATGGCCTGGAGTGCACCTTTGCCCTGAACCACGTCTCCTACTTCGTCATCACAGACGGCCTGCGCGAGCGGCTGGCGGCATCAGGGCCGGCCCGCGTGGTCAACACCTCTTCGGACGCGCACAAAGGCAAGACGCTCGACTTTGATGACCTGCAGTCGGCCAAAGCCTACAGCGGCTTTAAGGTGTACGGCGTCTCCAAGCTGTGCAATATCCTCTTCACCCGCGAACTGGCGCGGCGGCTCGCAGGCACGGGAGTCACGGCCAACTGCCTGCATCCCGGCTTCGTGGCCACTCGCTTCGGCGATCAGAGCGGCGGCTTGTTTTCCTGGGTGATTCGTGTTGCCAAGAATTTTGCGCTGTCGCCACAAAAAGGTGCGGAAACGCTGGTCCACCTGGCATCTTCACCTGACGTAGCCAAAGTCACCGGCGAATATTTTTACAAATGCCGTCCTGCAACTCCCACCAAACAGGCACAGGATGACTCCGCAGCGCAACGCCTGTGGCAGGAAACAGCCAAGATCGTGGGACAGGCGAAAACTGCCGTACGTTAGAGTGTTGTCTCTTATAGCACAGCAAATCGCGCCCTCGGTATTCGCATTCACTCCGGCCTGCTACTCAGACAGGCCGGGAGTGCCACGAGCGGAGGCATCACAATACATTTCTGGACGGAAGAAGAAATAGAACACGTTCGTCAACTCCTGCCGAAAATCGCCAACGGCAGGAAAACCCGCTATCAAAAACAACGCAAGAAGCCAACAAAACGGAAGGCTAAAACCTAACCAAACGAGCGCGTGCCAGTGCATCAACACTGACACGGCTCTAACCACATACCGCCTATTGAGGTGGCAGCAATGGCTGAGCCTGATTCTACTATTCCCACCGAGACCAAAATTAGAGCCTACTGGTCTCTCGCCGAAACCAACAAAGCCGGGGAACCATCATCACCCACGCCGGGGAGCTCGAACAAGCCGGCTTCCTGACGCCTGTCCAATCGGAGAGGTTCCGGCTGGTCGCCCAGGAGTTCCAGGCAGACATGAATTACCGCATCACCAACAGCTTCTGTACCCGGAAACCGAAGAAGCAGGGCACTATGGAAGACTACGGTCAGCCTTGGAAGCGAAGCAGCGAGACTGAATTCCCCCGCAGAACCGAACTCGACTAAAAAACTAAGAAAATCTCATCGAAAATCATTGAACCAGAATGCATATCTCTTTACCCTAGGTTGACTCAGTTTTGGCTTTGGCTAGCCTTTGTAGGCGGCGCAGCCGGTTACCAAACGCTTGGTTTGTAAAACCAGCACACGCACTGGCCCCGGCCCTGAAAGACGAAGGACGGGTGCAGTACTGATTCTGACAACTGCTGGCTTTTTGCAAGGCTGGGAAACATGAGCAGGGGCGCTTGTTCAAGACGGCATCCCGGCAACCACTTTTGTGCGCAGCCCCGTTAAGCCGCTCAACGGCTTTTTGGGAGATGCGCACACCAACCAGACTACAAAAGGAGACTCAACATGACCAACGAGAATGACAACAGAGTTCTTGTCCGCAGAGGGGCGCGCTTTTTGACGAACGAGGAAATGGGAAACGTAAACGGCGGCCTCAGCACAGGCGCACTCTGCAGTTTCAATCCGAAAACCGGCGCCATCGACGGACCTAAGATCGATTGTCCGTAGCTGTAGCTGCGGCTTGCCCGATTCCGCGCTTGCAGGGCCTTATCGGCCACTCTCCAGGGCTTATTTCCCGGCCGCCCTGCAGTTCGGGTCGGCGATCTCGACACGGCGATTCTTCGCTCTGCCCACGTCGGTTGCGTTATCCGCAATCGGCCGGGTCTTGCCAAAGCCTTTGTCTGTAAGCCGGTCTGCGGTGATTCCATGCTGTGTAAGCCAGATGACGATAGCCTTGGCCCGCGCTTCAGAAAGCGTCTGATTGTAAGCATCGCCGCCAACGTTGTCCGTGTGTCCCTGGACCTGGATCTTCTGCGTGGGGTTCTTCTTCAACAAATCCAGAATCTGTTGTAACACCGGATCGCTGGCCGGTTGAATTGTGGACTTGTTGAAGTCGAAGAGCACGCCGTAGATTGCCACGTGGCAGTTGGTTTTCAGATCGCTGCTCATGTCTTTGTTCACCACGCCGGCGTCGGCTACACGAATGTCGAAGGTGTCATTCTTGTGAAGAGATGCCCACAGGTTACGGCCATTCTTGGTGAAATGCGCCGCGATGGCCACATCCGCGCCCATGCTTTCATTCACGATTGTCCAGCCCGCCGCGGTCAGAGCCTCGTGATATGCGATGCGGAAGAGCGAATTCGAGAGTCCATCCCGCGGTGGGTAGTATGCCTTAATGATCGAGCCGGAAGCCACCAGTTCCGCTTCACTGGCGCCCTTGATGGAGACATAGAAAGGCGCGGTGTCCGCCGCGCTGCTTCTGAGCCTGGAACCCGGCAACGGGCCCAGCCAGGGAAAATCACCGGCGTTTGGGTTAACCCGCTCAGGCGTTGCGGAGGGTTCTGTGAGCGTGAACTTGAAGGGCATCGGCGCAATCTCAATGATCTCCACTGAGGCGCGTTCCGGGGAGGGGTCGGTTTCGGCCCATGCCTCTACCCCATCTTTCTGGTAGTGAAGAAACAGCTCGATTCCCCCCGCTGACCACTCATGCACCGCGGTCCAGCCGTTGGCGAGGAAGGCCGGTTTGACAATGGCCCAAACGGCATCCGCCGTCATGGCGCCGGAAATGATGACGGGAAACTGCCAATGCTTTCCCCGCGCTATCTTGCCAACTCCGTCCATTCCCCGGTTTCCCTGCGGGATCTGCAATTCGGCCCAGGGCTCGTAGGTGATGCGGTACGGCTTGCCTATCTTATTCAGGAAGCTGAGCTCGGCCGGGATCGGCTGCTCCTGCGCCAGGCAGGGGAGCGCAACCGCGGCGAGCAGAAAGGCTGACAAAAGACGGCCGGGCAAGGCCCGACGAAGCGTACAAGACGTACGAGGAACCATGCATTTTCTCACGATCCTTGAACACTAACACAGCAACGTCTGGGCTGACTGAGCAAAACTGACCATCCTCACAGGAGAAGCCGCAGACGAGTACGTTCGTACTAAGAAAAAGTGACAACGACGCGATAAAAAGTGCATTCAGTCATCGCACGATCCAATTTGATACTGAGAAATAATTCGGTTGTGTCCATGTACACCGTTGACTCCTCCACTGGAGTTCTAAACTCAACCGGCGCTGTTAGCGGCCCCACCAGTGGTGCCGCTGTGGCGGTAATCGAAAGCACTCAGTAGCATCGTCCAGCGAAGACCGTATTGTCTTCCTCCGTGATCACTTCAAAAGCGGCCAACGAGTATCACTTCAAAACCGGACAAGGAAAGATGCCGGAACTCAAGTTGAGACAACGTTGATTTTGTGAGTGGCAATTAATGAGCTAAATGGCGATTTTTCACGAACCGTTCGAATACCTCATGGAATTGCAGCCTCACTCCGCCGCCGTTGTCGCGTCCCAGCGAACGTATGCTGTGGAACCGGCCATGCTGGCGCGGCTGCACGATTAGGCTTCATCTCTGGCGATCTTGCCGGACGCAGTCTCGGCCGGATAGTTGAAGAAAAGCTGATTGCCGTCGGGATCATCCACCACCAGGAGCCGGTAGCCCCACAAACCCTCCTTGACCGGAACCTCCTTGGCCTCGAGTTCCGCGCGCAGCGCGTCCAACGCGGCGACTGCGGCATCGTACGTCGCCGGCTCCACGTTCAGGGAAATGAACATCAGCCCCTTGCCGATCTTCTCCGGCCACGTGTCGGCCAGGATAAGCGCGCAGCCCTGCCGGTCGACCTGTGCGACGTGCGCTCTGCCGTCTTCGTCGTAGCGCCAGGGGCTCGTGAAGCCAAGCCGGTTAACGTAAAAGAGGAGCGACGCCTCGACATCCGCTACGTGCAGGACCGGCCGTGCAAACCAGTCTGTCATAGACTACATGTCCTCAAATACTCAAATAAAGGATAACTTCTTCCTGAACCGAAATGGAGATTTACCTCCAGCTACTTCGGTAACGGCTCTCGACTCAGGACCCTCAAAAATTGGAGTAAGCGGTGGTTGGCGGTACTGCTAAATAGCCACTTTCGTAACTTCCCCCCATGGCCACCTCCATGGAAGGAGGGATACTTGCCTTAGGGATATCGTCTGTTGGGAAGTGTAAGGACGGTGTCATCACCGCCTTATGAGAGAGGATGGAATCGTGGCCCGGTCGGTCTCAAGCGTTCTCCGGCTACCGCTATCCGAGCGCCAATTCGATATTGAATTGGAACCCGGCGCCCCAGCGCCTGAGAACCGAATGCCTCGGCTTGTGAAAACGCCGGCGCCACGATCTCTACAAGTGAAAAGAGAACCGGAGCGGTACGCTAATCGAAGTGTGAGTCGTCAACAGCCCCCGGAATACCGCTCATGGTCAAGATAAAACTACGGTGACCGCCGCCAATTCGCTCGGCCTCCTGCTGGGTCAACTCACGAGCGCCTCTTCGATTGAGCACCCGTTGGTTATTGCGGTCGTTCATAACTCTCTCCTTATGATGATGATGCCCCATAATTACATACCAAAAATGAGGACCCGGTCAACAGTCCAGGAAATCAGGATGATCAGCTACCCGAAACGAACTGAGATGGGTCGGGGCGGGAGGATTTTGAAACCCCCGGCCCCCATGAATATTTTCAGGGAAATTCTGAACCCAATCGTTATCTAAATTGAAACACACGTACCCGGCTCGATTTTCCGCCCATATGAAGCCCTAGGCGCGTCGAACCGGAAAATACTGAAGATACTTGTAGCGGCACTTTTAACGTAGACGCGACGAGTTGCAGCCAACCACGATGGATGTAGCTCAGTCAGGAGGAGCCTTTATGAACTGCCCCGGATCGCAGGTGATGGATACGCAAACTTTCGTAGGAGTCGGATTTGCAACCTCTGACATCGGTGCTCACAGGATGGCAAAAACGAGTTGTGATGCACAGGCCCTAGCTGTAGCCAACGCTTTTGCCGCGCTGGTCAAATGTCAGGGCAAGTGCACACCGGTTGGTTCGATCCAGATTGTCACCTCAAATGAAAACGGTCCCATCCAGGTTGCGCCGGGTTCGTGGATTGATGTGCTGGAGATTACCTACAACCTGATCGTCTCCTGCGTTCAAGTAGTCGTGCCACTTCCGCCTCCGCTGCCGCTGGTCCCTCGAACAGTTCCGGGCGATATTGCCCCGGTGACGGAACACAGTCGCACGGATAAGCCACCGCAAAAACGTCGGCGCAGGTAACTTGCGGGAACGGGAAGCCAAAAAGTCACAGTCTCTCAGAATGTCAAGCGGACGCTCAGTGATTTTTTTAGAACTGCCACAACATCGCTTTTAATGCTTGAATACGATCGGCGATCCAGGAAACCGCGTCGGGCTTTTTCGTTCCGAATCATATCAGCGTCATCAGCGCATATCAGCGGTAAGAATTGGGATCTTGGTCGGGGAGAGAGGATTTGAACCTCCGCGGCTGACACTCTAAAAACGATTGAACGAATTGCACCTTGCAATCGGCGAGGATAAGGGGAACACTACCATGCAAAACAAGAAAAGCTGCGTGAACCGCGATTGCTTGTCACTCTCGCATAGGCCCATGATTTTCGAACATGCCCGTCAGTCCCAACTAGTGGATGCTGCGGTCAGCCAATCGCGGGATTGGTTGCGGATTCTTGTTCGAAACCTGGCAACTGGATTTCAACGAGTCTGCCTGTTGGGCACGGTTGTATTTCTCACAGTAGCCGCAAAGGCTCAGCCCGTTACTCCACCTCCTGGTCCGTATCACCAGTCTTGCCGGGACGTGAGCGCAAACGCGGCGACTCTGACCGCCACTTGCAAGGACTTCTTCGGAAACTTCCGCAAGACCGATATCTCGGGTTATTCCGCCTGCACCGGCTCGTTCACGGATGTGAATGGAGCCCACCATCCGCTCGCCATCGAAAATGTTGATGGACGGCTGACTTGCGTGATTTCCAAGGGCATTCGCCACGATAAGTTCGATACCGGCAGCGAGTTCGACATTATCTCCATGCCGCAGCACTTTACTCGCGGCAATCAGGAAGAAACGATATGGCGGATTGACCGGCCCCAAGTGTGGTCGCCCAGGCAAAACGGTGAAGTTGACTACGTCATGATCCGTTTCAAGCCCGGCGACCGGCTCAGCTTCGTGGCCGGAGGATGTGTACAGACAGGTGGTAAAGGAAGAACATGGAAGAGGTACACCGATCCATCAGGACCAAGTGCGCAAGAGCTCTATTGGGGTACCGTCTTCATCCCCGGTGTCACTTTAGGTATCTTCGAGAAGGTCGGCATCGTTGCGAAGCAGGGATTGAAGATTATACCGCCGGCGCCGCAGGGCACGCACCCCGCAACCTTCTTGAAGCTGGGCTACATTGACAACGAAATGGACGATAACGGCTACTACAGCCATGATGACGGCACTGGCGATCAGTGCAAAAACGAAGGCCCTGCCTGGCTGGAGATAACAGTTCTCTCGGGAGTCCAGAGCTCCGGACCGCTATGGTCTCCGCATTCCAAGCCCTTTGACCTGGTATGGGACATGGCCACCGGCGAGGATGAGAATGGACTGCCGATGAATCCGCAGTGGGATTTCGCCATTAAGAATTGGCAGCCCAAGGTCGATCTGGCGCACTGGAATCCCGCCGTTGGGCAAGGCGAGCAGCCGCACTTCATTCCACTCTGCGGCCGGGCTTTTCCTAGTAAGCCCGTAGGTCAGTACGAGATTGACTTCGGCACTTTGGGTCAAATCTGCACCTCCATGTCGGTCGATTTCGACCTCCGCCCTTCTGGTGGAGGCCTCTGTGGCGGAGATCCCTTTCCCGGTCACATGAACTTCGGCATAGCCACCTTTCAGGGGCCGGTTACGTGGGACGCCTACTCCGGTCCCTGGCCCAACGACAACGACTGGAGTTTCGCGATGGTGCCCCGCAATGGCGCGGGTCTGGCTGGGGCCAACGATGGTCCCGAACCAGCCGCCGCGCTCCACCTGGAGTTCGACGCAATGGAAGTGCCGCTCCCGCTTTTCCCTTTTTGGAAGGACCTCTTATCCCCGCCCATTCCGTTACCCGAGCCAAATTCGTCCATTGGGCAAGTGTTTGGCGGGCCTGATTGGTCAGGGCTGGAAGGGGTGGCAATCGGCGTAATCGGCCTGGATGGTGTACACGGAGCCAACACCGAGTTGCATCCCCTCTACGCTATCGCCGTGCGTCTGGAACAGACTCAGCAGCAACCCGGGACAGTACAGGAGAAGTGGGCATTTCTTCTCCGCAACTACGGCGATGAAGGCACGTGCAGTGAGAATACCTGGCGCTGGGACGGAACCGACTTCTTTATTCCTCTGGAATGGCCGGATGGCGCTACCGGCGACGTTAACCATGCCAACGATGTGAGGCTCTGGCAGGAAAATCCCAATCCAGCGATTCCGGTGGATATCGAGGTGAACAAAGACCAGCGCTTTACGCTGATCCACGTCGGGGCGCCGCAGAGCGTGGGCGAGTTCGCGGTCGGAGGCACAGTGACCTTGTCCTATAAAGTCGCTGGTGGTACAAAAGCGAGGAAGATTCCAGCCCGAACTGCGGCGCGCAAACCGCCAGTTCGGGAAGTCGAGACAGAAGCACCAGACCTGAGCTCCAGGATATCCGACCCGGCTATAAGGGCCAAATACCTTGCGGCGGTCAACGCCCTGGCGCCCACGGCAAGTGTTCGCTCAACCGCCATTCAGGTACAGATACGCCCGGCAGTCACCTTGCGTAAACACGTTGCTGGAGCTGCCAGCCATGGGAAATTAGTTCGTCCTCGCGCAGTTCCGAACCTGGCCAAACAGCGGCAGGACCTGGAGATTTTCAAGCTTCTCCAAACCTTTCAGAAAGACTTGAAAATCGAGCTGCCGGCCGAACTGCCTCGAGTGGTTAAGCCGGTCCCCGTCGAAACCAGGCCCAAATGAAGTGCACGGGAGAATGACAGAATTACAACCGCCTTGCCAGGACCGGATCGCGAGATTCATTCGCGGTCCGATCCTCTAGCTCGCTGAAATTGTGTCGGTATACTTTCAGGTACACATGGGGAGTGCAACTGAGCTGGTGGTTCTTTCCTGGCGTTATTCCCATTTCCATAGGACGTTCAGTTCGAGTCCCATTCTCCCCCGCAATTGCGCCAGATATCTGATAGCTAGGTGCTCCCACTCAGAGGCGCTCGTGTTTGAACTATTATCGTGACAGCTCAGCAGTGATCTCGACTGGAACATTCAGGCTGTTATTGTCGAAATAATGGACTTTCAACCTAGAAGAATCCGGCTCGATTGGACGAAACACAAGAAGTAAATTGAGCACTTCTCCTTCAGCCAATTTACTGAATTGCCCATCGGCGCCATTCGATTGACTATAGCTGGTGCGGTCGTCAATACAATCAAAGCGTCTTCCCTGGTCATCGATGATGAATGCGAGCTGTTTCATCGGTGCTCCCCTGGCCTCGCGGCCTCTCAGGGAGAGAGCAAAACATTGTTGCTCGCAACGCATAGAAATCTGGATTGTTGTCCCAGTTGCGGATTGGCCAATACTCTGAATCGTGTATGTGGCCACATAGGACCTGGCTACGGGAGTTTCTTTTAACCGCAGTTGTCCGGATTGAAGCGACGCAGTTGTCTGCCGCGGATGATCAATTGTGGCTGTTCGGTTTGCCGAAGTCTCCGGCTCTTTCATAAGAGACTTCACATCTTCGTCCTTTTCGATTTCCACCGAGGCGCTCGCAAATACCGCAGCCGTATCCACGGCCACAAGCCGCGCATTTACAGCCACATGACTCGCCAGATTACTGATCGTGCCTGAGACGATGGCATCAACGCCCAAAACCTGCCCGAGCTTTTTTGTGGTGGCAGGATCAAGTAATCCTGTTGTCTTGAGTTTGTTCTCCTTAAGCATGGTTGCCAGCAAGCGGCGCTCCACCACTTGGAACTTTCCGGTGTCAAATAAATCCGTCATCAATGTCTCGGCTATGTACTGGCCCAAAGGAGAAGTCCCGCCGTCAAGGTCGGAAAACTCCAAAACTGCGATTCGGGTTCGATGGTTTGCATCCATCTTTTGGGCAATCTGGCTGCTCAGATGTGTCATGCTTTGCCGAAGCCTGGATTGTTGGGCGTAGCAAGACAGCGGCAAAGAGAGGGCGAAAAGAAGGATAACTGACGTCAGGATACGTCGAGTCAGCATAAGTTCACCTGACCTAAATAACTGAAGTGGCACAAGGGGGCGGAAATGACTATAGCACAGTTTGAGAGTGTAACCGTTTCCTTTCACGGCCGACGGCCTTGGATAATCTCTTAGAAAGATTTCTTCTTGCTTTTAAGCAAATCGGCACTGAAAATACTGGTACTCAGAAACGATGGTAAGAATGGTTTTTTTAAGGAGCAATAGATGGTTTGTCGAATTGAGACACACGGCTTCAAAAATCGCAGCCGCAATTTCATAGTGGGTCTCATTTTCTTGCTGGTGGTTTTGCAACCGGCACTTCCGCTTTCGCCCAACAATGATGAAATTAACAGCCTCACCACGCGTCTGGTCGACGATATGGCCAAATCGGGCAAGAAAACTGTGGCTGTCGTAGACTTTACTACCCTCAACGGCGATGTCATCGAGCTTGGCAGGTTTCTAGCGGAGGAGTTTTCGGTGGCGCTGGCACAAAAGGCCAACGGATTTGACGTGATCGATAGGACCTACTTGAAGGCTATTTTGCAAGAGCACAAACTGGCATCGAGCGGGATTATTGATCCGCTCACGGCACGGAAGTTAGGGCAAATTGCGGGTGTCGAAGCAATCGTTACCGGCAGCATCACTCCGCTTGGAGACAGTGTGAGATTATCCGTCAAGGTCCTGGATACCGGAACGGCCAAAGTGATTGGAGCGGCCACGGGAGATATACCCAAAACTAAGGCTATCGAAGAACTTCTCTCGAAGAACATACGAGGTGGGGAAAATCAGCCATCGGGGACATCGGAGAGTACTTCTCCTCCGAACCCGGCTCCTGCGGGATCACCCGGCAGACAAGTAGAAGACAATGACTTCCTCTTTAATCTCAGGGGCTGTTTCCGGTCAGGTAATAACGTAGCCTGCCAGGGAAGTATAACGAACAAAGCTTCGGTGCGAAGGCAGCTATTCCTCGAAACGATTTCAGATGTTCTTGATGACTTAGGCAATCAATACCAATATCCTTCAATTCAGCTTGGAGCCCAGGGCCAGTCTCAGTGGCTCGAGCCTGACTTGCCGATGAATTTCTTCATTGGAAGCAAAGCGGTGAATCCTGAGGCAAGGGTCATAAATATCATTCTGGCATATAGGTTTTTGCAGCAAACTCCATACATAACCTCGAATCAGTTGAAAGTGACATTCCGTGGTATCCCCATCCAGCGGAGGTGAGTTGCGTTGGCTGATACACAAAAGTCTGGCGGACGCTGGGTGACGGCAATCTTTTTGACTTCTGCCGCCCTCGCGGCGGTCTGGTACCTCATTAACATCCCTTACGATATTTCTACCAAGCTATTTTCCAGCCGCACAAAGACGGCGGAAACCCATCCTGACCAACCAGCCTCTGGCCCGGTTGGGCCCCAGAATCAACAGACTCCACAGGTCCAGACGCAAACTGGGAAAGCGCAACCAGAGCCGGCAAATGCCGCTGCGGACCAACAGAGCGCCCGTGGATCTCCCGGTCGTTATGAGAACACGTCTATTGTAAGGAAAGAAGGTAAATCACAAGCTGCGGTCCTACTCTGGGCAGAAGACAGTAGAGACACGCCGATTAATTTGCAGTCATTCCTTACCGATGTGGTTGCCCATCAGGGGGTTCAGCCGATTCAAACCTTTTTCACCCCGGACTTCGTGCGTTCGGGTTATGCCTCGCGCTTGATCGCCGGCGATTGGAGAATCGCGCGGCAACTCGATCTGGGCAATCATATTGATTATGTCTTGATTGGTGCAACAAAGGTCACATATTTATCTGACAAGGACTTTGAAGGGTTGTGGACGGCGAATCTGTCGCTTGAAATCAAATGCCTGAACGCCGTGACGATAAATGTCTGCGGTGCCCGGAGCCTTTCCGTTCCGGGCGCAGGATACAGCCAGAAAGATGCGCTGGCGTCGGCCACTGACCACATGAAGCCGCAATTGGAATCTCTCGTGACGGCATGGCTCAAATAGGTGAGAAAATTCGTTTACCAGAAAAACCCGCCATCTCTGGCGGGCTGAAGGTGGCTGCTGCAGGTGCATTCGATCCTAAGTGTCTTCTTCCGACTCTTGCTCCTGGCGCTGCTGCTCTGCGGCCAATTCCCGTTTGCGATGTTCAGCGCTAATCAGAACGTCATCCGGGTCTTCAAGTTGCTTTTCCCGCGTCCAACACAGCCGGTCATAGTACAGAGCATTGTTCATGAGGCGGTCGCGGAGGGTTTCCAGGAGCCGCAAACTGGCTTCGGCTTGCAGTCTACCGAGTATGTTCCCCCAGGCGATCAGCTCATCTTCAGGGAAGAAATTGAATCCTTCTAGGGCTTCAAGGTTGCGTGTGTCCTGCTCGAATCCGCGATTGAGGTTTGCAAGGGCGCGATAAGCGCTTGAGGTTGTGAGCAGGGGTTGAACGTGGTCTACTCGCATTCGCGCATCCGGCAACGGGTTGGCGGGTGCGGCAGAGGGTGAAGGCGCGGGCGACTCATTTGCGCCCAGAGATGGAGAGGCTTTAACTTCAGTATCAGCCATAGTCTTGCCTGTCCTAGCGGCAGGCGGGGTACGGTTAGGGCTGCGTTCGGTGACTCCATCACCGAGCGCTGCCCGCTGGTTTAAGGTTTAGGCTTTCGTTTTTTCGGTTTCTTTCCTTGCTTTTGATACCGCGTTTTTCTGCCGTTGGCAAGCTTCGGCAGGAGTTGGCGGACGTGTTCTATTTCTTGCTCGGTCCAACCATGCACGCCCATTCCTTCTGCCTGAATAAGCCTGGGCGCGGGAACCTTACCGGCTGCGACATATCGGCTCAGCGTTGTGGGATCAATTCCGAGTTTCCGGGCCGCTTGGCGAGTAGAGAAGAATAAGCTCATTCATCCGCAAGTGTAGCAGATAGCTAGATGCAGGGCAAGTGAAAACTGAAGTTCTGCAGGTTCTGAGGCTTTTACGCCGCTGGAATTTCGAGCGGTATTGCTTCAGTGTTAAGAAGCGTAAAAGTTCGAAAGTCGTTGCCGCACACGGCGGATTTGCATTTGCGTCGCGGCTACTCAAGTGTTCGTTCCAAAAATTCTCTGATTGTCGATGCCCCTACGATCTGCAGGAGTCTGGAAGTCATGAGCGCGTGTGTCACTACGCCAAATAGCATCGGTTCTGGCGTCCACACGGAGCCGGAACGTCGAATACGATCACACCAAGCCGCAGCACCGCTAAGCCCGTAAGGCTTCATGTTTGGGTCGGTGGGATCGTATTTGACGAGCACGTCGCGTTCGGGATCGTACGAGGAAGCCAACGGTTTCGAAGGGGGCCCGGCAAGTGTTGCATGGAGTATCGTAGGCTTCGCTGCTAAGTAATGAACAGATAGGTTCGGTGTCTCCCTCTCGGCTATTGGAAAAACACAATCATACGGAAACCCGAGCAAAATGAGGGCCCCTTTGCGCCGCAGCGCTCGTCTCTTCATTAGTTGGTTCGGAAGCTCGCAGAATTGTATTCGGAAACGAGAAAGCTCGCTGGAACGAAGGACTATGGCGGCCAAATCGTGCTCCTTGCAGCGAAGAATTCTGTCGATGGGCAGTGATATTCTTCTCACCACCTTCTCCGGTGCCCGGTCTCCTTCCCAGTTGATGGCGTCGTCCACCCTGAGAAGAAAAGCTAGATTATCCGACTCTTTGCTTTTTAGTACGTGATCCGCGGTCAGAATCAGGCTGTGACCGCGCCAACGGCAAGCTGTTCCGCTCCCGAGGCCATCGGCTATCCTTCCGTCCGCCTTGTCAGCCAGCACGTCAACGATTCCCAGCGAATACCACGCAATACGCTCAATGAAGGCGCTGTACTCTCCTATCATCAGCCCTTTGGGGTTCTGGGTCACAGTTGCTCGGGTCATATTTCCATTGTACGGTTCAGCGCAAATCAACGCTCACCAATACCAAGAAATGCTGCTGTTACATAACGCCTTCATATTAGACAGTCAATTTGCGCTACCCAGGCGGAAAATCGAGCGGAAATTGTTAATATCTTGTTGGTGTTAGGACTTTGGAAGGAGAGCCTGGGGCAGGGCGATAAAGGATTATTCTTAAGCTATGATGTAAGTTGACCCACGTTTTCCTCATGACGATGGCCAGACCTCTAGCACAGAGAGACCGAGATGCCGAAGGCGCAGAAAAGCGGCTGAGGAAAATTCATGAGCGAATCTAAGACTTGAGAACAGAGGTATTGTCTCTAAGTTCTTTACTGTCTTCAGGCGTCATGGTCCAGTGGTGATTACATGCGACGGCGTAAACTCTCACGGGTTCGCCTGTCTTCACCTGCGCGCGGCTGCACGATACTCCGCGCTTTTGGTTGCAATAGGGGCATTCCGCAGTGAAGTTGTAGCTGTCTGGATTCATGTGAATCCCTCCGGTTTCGAAAGTTGCTAGGTTCCATAAGATAAGAGAAGCAGCATCCGCACCTGCTGTTACCGGATACACAGGGTAACCCGGCAAAGCGGATTCCCCGAATTCCCAGGATACCAGTGCTTAGCAAAGGTGATTTGATTCTAGTCAGTTGCACACGGTGCACCAATTGTTTCCAAAACTCTGGCAGGATCCTGTATCGGAACTGACAAAACAGCCACTTTGCCCTCCCTGGACTGGCGAGACTTTGAATCCATTCGAACAGCTAGGCGGTTGTTGGGAACAGACGGCACTGCTTGTCCGGGACACTGGCCCAGGAGGGCCTTGCGGACCGGCGGGGCCTGCAGGGCCTTGGACTTGAGCCTTGGTCTGAACGGATCCATCAGGAAAAATCAGGCCTGCGCCGGAACCCGCAATGTTTATGTTGCCCTCGACCACGAGCTTCTGGGTGGGGCTGGTGATGCCAATTCCGACATTGCCAGCGTTAGTTATGAAGAGTGACTTGGACTCGACCGAGTTGCCGCCTTCGGATCGAATAATACCGAATGTGTCTGAGCTGAGCGAGAGCGCACTCGGAGCGAAGTACCAAAGTGCAGAATTGGCAACCGTGGTGTCCTGCAAAACCAAGGCCGTATTTCCGTCTTGAGACACATGCAGGGTACCGAGTGGGGATGTTGTATTGATGCCAATCCTGGCTCGAAATTGGAACATATTTGAATTATCTATTGAGCTCGATCCGGAGAATACTGGAATTGTACCCACTGTCCCTCCGCCGGTCGTTACGGCCTGGGCCATTGCTCCAATAGCGCAACCAACCAGAATTAAACAGTTCTTGAAAGCACTCATCATTTACTTGGCTCCTGAAATTAAAATTGCGGGGCAGCCGAAACAAATGCCCGCTAATATATAGTGAATTTCAGAGGGCAAACGTTACAGTTGGGGCAGCATGTCAGGAGAATGTGACAATTGGCTACGATCTACCCCTCAGAGGGAACAGCAGACATTTTTGCTAAACAGCCGCGGCGGTGATACCCGAAGAAGCTGAATTCATGAATAGCAAGTCGTTACAATTCCAGAAGCCTGCTGCCGTGATTTCGTAGGGAAAAAGTTCGAAACTGGTTCGCTCTCGCCGCAATCGCGCAACTAGTTGAGAGACTCACGCTGGAACTGCTGCTGCATCAATTTGGCGCCGGTGTGGTTACAGGGGCTCGGGTTCGTCGGGCTCGTCTGTTCTTGCGGTGCGAAAGTTGGGTTGGTGCCGTAGCTATCGACCAGATAACCGTTGTTCGCCTGCGGAGCGTCCCATCCCACCCCCAAGAGCCCAATAGAATGCGCAGGCAGGTACTGTTGCACAAAATCATCCGTAACCGTCTGATTTGGATCATTTGGGCAATTCAACGATTCATTCCAGGCAGTAATGAAAACCGTATTACCTTGAGCTTGAAACGCGCCAAAGCGTGCGTCCCAATGGGTTTTACTTGTAGATACATCGGGCGCGCCATACACGTAGTCAAAGGGATGAACGGTATAGGCCGAGTTTGGTGGCATCATGGGGAGAAGGGTGCTCGGAAACGTCTGAAATCCACCGGCGTCGTTGTCCGCATCGAAAAGCAAAACGTTGTTCGGCGCAAGCCGCGAGAGGATGTTGCCAACTGTCACCATGCCTTCTTGAGATACATTCTTGCAGCCGAAAGCCCAGTCATTCCAGTTGTAAGGCGCGGTGTCTCCACATTCCATCTGGGTATTCGGCTCGTTCAGGATTTCCAGGATCACCCCTGTATCGTTGGCTATGGTGCTGCCGGTTAACAACTGTTTCCATGCGTTCGCTGTATTCTGGTCAGGAAGCTTCTGCGGCACGTTGTCGCTGCGGTAGGCCGTGCAACTGTAGATCTCGGTCTGCATGACCGCAATCACAATCAGGTTCCGCGCCCTGGCTTGAGAAACAATGGACCGCACCATGTCCGTGTAGGGTGTCGTCGCCTGCGGATCAGCCTGCACCATCCGGTATTCTTTCTCCAGCGCGCCCTGACTGACATGAAAACGTACTGTGTTAAAGAACCAGTCGTTGATCATGGCATTCAGCACCGCGGGCGTGTGGGTTGTCATTTCATTCTGGGCCTCAATCAGGTTCTTACCATCGGCGGACCCTGGAGAGTTGTTTCCCATGGTGCACAAGGCCGTGTCATAAACCGTTGGGTATAGCACTCCTAGAGAGGTAAAGCCCCGTGGCACAAATGCTGTGTTTGTGCCTGCAATCAAAAGCGTGCCGGTTCCGGCTGTGACGCCGATCCTGGCCGATTGCGGGCCTTGGGCCACGCAGTTCGTCGAACTGGTGATCGTACCTGCAAGGATCACGATCAGCGCCATGGCGCGGTGCTTTCCCATGGCGCGAATGAATGTGCTAAGCATGGTTTCTCCTTTGCTGTCCTGCACAAGACTTAAGTCCAGGGAGCAGGTTCTTTAGAACCTGCGGAAAATCGCGGCCTCAAGATCTTTGGCCTTCAGGCCTGGGATTTTGAAGCCTGCCAACCTCCGGCTTCGGACCATTTTTGAAATACGCTCTTGTGACTCTGCAAACCAGGAGCGGCCTGGCGTCTCCTGCCCGGAAGAGCTTCCTCCTCCCGTCAATTCGGAATTGGAGTATAGCGGTGGTTGGTGGTACTGCTAAATAGCCACTTTCGTAACTTTCCCTATGGCCACTTCCATGGAAGGAGGGATATTGCCTGTTCGGAAGTGTAAGGACGGTGTCATCACGGCCTTATGAGGGGATGCAATCGTGGCCCGGTCGGTCTCAAGCGTTCTCCGACTACCGCTATTCCAGCGCCAATTCGATATTGAATTGGAACCCGGCGCCCAGCGCCTAAGAACCGAATACCTCGGCTTGTGAAACGCCGAAGGCATGATCTCTACAAGTGAAAAGAGAACCGGAGCGCCCAGGCTCGGCAAGAAGAAGGGAAATTGTACGATTGACGTATTGCGTATATTTTGCCATAGTACAGCATGGCGAGTGACGAACCACCCCAATACCGCGATAAGCGATTACGCCTATTTGCTGATGGTTATAGGGTAAAGGATTTTCAGGCGTTCGAGCAGCAGCTTAAAAAGCGCTTGGCCATTCTGGAAGACGCACAAAGTAAAGATGATCTGCGTTTTTTGCCGAATAACCACTTTGAGGCACTGAAGGGCGACCGGAATGGGCAATTCAGCATTCGCATCAACAAGCAATGGCGGATTTGCTTTGAATGGCCGGAAGGCACAGAGCACCCGTTTAACATCGAAGTCGTGGATTACCACTAGGAGAAACATCGTGAGGAAACGCCCCATCTATCCCATCCATCCAGGCGAGATATTAGCCGGTGAACTGGCCGAGCTGCATAAAAGTCCCACCGCGCTCGCGCGTGAGCTTCACATTCCGGCCAACCGCATTTCACAACTTATTGCGGGAAAGCGGGCGATGACCGCGGATACCGCTTTGCGACTCGAAAAATGGCTGGGAGTGAGCGCCTCCTTCTGGATGAATCTGCAAAAGCGATATGAACTCGATATTGCCCGTGATAAAACGGGTGACACTCTAAAAACCATTAAAGCAATTCGCTCAAAAAAGCAGCCAGTGGATCTGCAACACGAATTGCGACCATAAAGAACGCCGCTCAAGCAGGCCCGATGTTTGCTGCTCCCCCAAAAAACATGGATAGCGATAGGCGAACACCCGTAAGCCCTGAGTGAACCCGGATGAAACCAGGATGATCGGCCGCCCGAAACGGACTGAGATGGGTCGGGGTGGAGGATTTTGAAACCTCCGGCCCCAATGAATATTTTCAGGGGAATTCTGGACGCAATCGTTATCTAAATTGAGACACACGTAGCCGGCTCGATTTTCCGCCCATAAGAAGCCATAGGCGCTTGCCCGTTACCCTTCTTCGCTGTTACGCTCAGCTCATGACCGAACTGCTCGAACAGGTGCTGCGCAAAGTCTCCACGCTTCCTGGGGAGGAGCAGGACGCGATCGCCTCGCAGATTATCGAAACCTTGGAGGACGAAGCTGTCTGGAGGGAAAAACTGGTGCGTGCTCCGGAGAAATTGCGCCGCCTCGCCGAAGAAGCTCAACGAGAACACGACTGCGGAGAAACCCAGTGTTGCCGATTTCTGCGATATTAGAGTTTAAGCTCTTCGTTTTCTGATTGGTAGAACCAGTTCAAAACTAGGCAATACCAGCCAGTAACAGGTTCATGGTGGCTGGAAGATGCGGATTGGAAATCTGCGCCACTGCTCCCTTGAGCCACCAGCATGACGGAAATCGAAAGGGTACCTTTGGCATTTGGACAGAGAAGACAAAAATAAGACGACTCCTGCAGGCTCAGCAGACCTCGTTGAAACACACGCAATACTTAAGAAGCAGCTTGCCCGAGTGTCCTGTTGGCACCCACCACTTTATCTTTTACCAAGAAAGCAGCCAGAAATTGTTGTTTATCGTCTTTTCCAACTTCTAAATCTTTCCGATATTCAAGCATATACCAGTAAATGGTTCCGTCAGACAGTATTTTTCGCAATTCCCAAAAGAGAAGTATCTTTAATACCAGGGCAAAGCTTGTCATAACTAGAAAAACCCAAGGCTCCTTTGGTAAGGCAGGATAGGAAAATTGGATGATTGCATACGCATAGTAAGCAACAATCAGAATGGGAGTTATCCGCATCAACCCGCTCTCAAGGCGACCAACAAACAAAGCCATCGCAATTCCTGAGACAAGCCCCGACAGCCAATGGAACGGGTCAAGGACGGGTGGGGGTTGGCCTTGGTACAAGAGTCCAACCAATCCAATAAGCATGAATCCTGCAGTCGTAAAAAAAGCTAGTGTGAGGAAACCTACTTTTGGGGGAGGCGCGGTGTGGCGTGTCATCACATAGTAGCAGAGAAAGAAAGCAGATCCGGTGAGCATGTTTAATGTGTCCCCGACGACAGTAAATATGTTGATTGCTTGAGTCTGTGATGGGGGTGAAGCCCACCATACCGCATAGAGAACGACCCAAGTCGCCCACAAAAAAATCCAGCATCCGCGAAACTGTGTTGCCGCTGTCATGGTGTTTCGGAGACGTTGCTGGCGTTCTTCAGCTTCCATTGCACCAAAAATTTTCGCGACTGCTGGGTCGTCGGTTCTTTCAAACCAGCGGTCTTCTCGGACAGCCGGCAAAGTTTGCAACGCAAATCCCAATAAGCAGAAGACCGTGAGTCCCTGAAGGCCAAGTTCCCACCTGATAGTCGTGTTCAACGAAGGTAATTGCACATTGTGAAGCACCGCGTGAACGTAGCTATTCTGAGACAGAGCCAAAATGGTTGTGAAACCAGTACCAATCGCGGCCAATATTCGGAAGATCTTAAGTATGCGTTCGTTCAACGGCGGAGGCAGCGCCAAGGCCTTTGTCATCACAAATGCTCCTTTTCGCAAATCCAAAAATTCAGCTTGGCTGAAATACGAAGCATTCTACACCCGGGTTCCAACCTGAATGTGCCTAAATTTGTTGCTCGGTGTTCAAGACCCTGCCGAAGCCGGCGATTGAGATTTCATTTTTGGCACCAACTCCGAGCGCAAGGCTCATTACGGTTATCGACGTCATGCCCCAGGCGGGAATTGCACAGCCCCGGAAGGATCTGATCGGTGGTCGCGGGTACTGGCAGGTTTTAGAGTGCGATTTCGAGCCGAAATGACGTCGGAAAAGTGAGACGATCAGCGTGCCCTCTTCGGGCCCAGCAAATCGAGTATTCCGGAGAAGTAGATACACAAACCTATGACCGCTTCAAAGCCGCGTGTCTCACTCCCGATTTTTCATTCACTCAACGCGGTTTTTCCCAACCAGCGGGCAGATGAACGGATACGGCTCTGGATCGATAATCGGCTTCGCTTTCGGATTGAGCGCGGGGAAAACGAAATCGATCAGCACGGACTCCGCCGTGCAATACGCCCCTTCAACCCAGGCCTGATCGTTCGAGTAAGCCTCGCCCACGATGAAGATGTTTGCATCCACACCCGGTACTAATTGTGACGGCTTGCGAATCTGGTTCTGTACGTCGGCGATATTGTAGTGCGCGGCCCAGGCATGATAGCCCGCGTTGAATGGCGGCAGCGACCAGTCCATGTAGCGCGTTTCCAGGGGCTCGGGCACTGACTGGTAGGAGGCGCCCGGGCCGAAGTGCATCGCAGCCAGCTGTGAACGCAGCATCTTGACCATGATCGGGGGCGACTTGCGCGGACCTTCCAGCGTTTGCGTATCCGCGCTCGGCGGAACCTCGCGCTTCCGGTGCGGTCCAAGTTCGAGCTCACGCCAGAACGAAGTGAATTGCTCGTCGTCGTACGCAGCAAGCAACCCGTAGATAGGCTTTTCACTTTGCTCAAGCGCGTTGTTCCCGAAGTAGACCACCTGCCGGATCGGCATATCCGATACGCTCGGCCCGATGGTGTTCCGCTGGGAGGCGGTGGTCAGGCTGGTTTCCTGGCCGTATGTGAGCTTCGCTGCAATTGTGCTTTCTACCGCCGTCACAAGTGCGGCGGCCGAATCGAACGGCGTCTCGAAGACGTTACTGTTTTTGCGGATCTTATCTTTGTCCGCCGGACTAAAGTCTTTCAGGCCTGCAAGGACCTGACCGGTAATCTCGTAGCCGGTGATCGGCGCCGGGTAGGGCGGCGGCGTCTTAGCCGTGGCCAGCCACCACTCCTGGTCGAAGAACATGCCAACCTTGTAAGATGGTTGCAGGATTACCGACTGGAGATAGTTCTGGGTCTCGGGATGATTGAGCACGTCACTTCCCGCGTGCGGCTGATAGCGCGTAGCCTGGGCTACAAGCTCCACCGAGTGCCGTGGCATCGCGAGCCACGCCCAGTCCGTGGTTGCTTCAGGGCCGCGTTTCGAAGGCTCTTCACGGCTAGCGGTCCAGTAGTGGACTTTTCCATCAATCTGCAGGATCGAGTGCAGGCGCGTGTCGTAGTGATATTCGAAATTGACGCCCAGAAGCGCTGCCTTCTTCTGGATGGCGTCGAACAACTGGTTGAACATGCTTGAATAGCCGGTTTTGAGCGTCTTGTATTCGGTGCCCGGTGCAAATTCGTTATTGGCTTCGATCGCATCTCCCGTGTGCCAGTTGATCACGTTCGAGGTGTAACCGTTGCCGTCGGCCACGTACTGGTAGCCTTCGGAACCAAGCTGGTCGAACATGATGTTCCAATAGCCAATGTCCTCGACCTTGTCACCCTTTTTGAATACGGATGAATCCGGCAGGTCAACCTGGATTTTTCCGTGTACGTAGAAGTGGCACCAGTCGCGGCGGGTGAACCGGCCCGCCTCCTTCGGCGTTAGAGCCAGGTTCTGGATTGTCGTCATTCCCGTGTCTGGCGGATTCGAGGCGCCGTAGTTGTTGACGTTATAGGGCGCGGGACTTGAAGAGGTGATGCCGTTGAGATACATGTTTCTGGCCCGCAGGCAGTACAGCTGGTTGTCGGACACATTGAACGGAATCGAGTCCTTTTCCAGCCCAAGGCGCTTGATCACGGTACTAACAACGCGGTGCCCCTGGTTCTCAGGAGCCTCTTCGCCGTTCCAGTACGAGTAGCGCATGCCCCCGACTTCCAGATAGGAGGCCTTCGGGTTGTCGTTATAGTGCCAGGTGCAGACGCGCGCGCCGGGTTCGCGGGTGCCGCTGTTCTCAGGATTGAAGAAGTAGTGGCCCCAGTCGTAGAGCTCAAGCGTGTCGCCCTTTTTTAAAGTGGGATGCTCTTCGACCCCGGGGACATACCCTTCACCCAGCAACCGCCACGCCGTGTAGAGACCTGAGGCTCCGGCTCCAAATATTGAAAAATGCATTTTTTCTCCTTATGAATTGACCGGGGGTTGGCGTCCTTTTGGAACCTATTCCCCGATCCGCTTGAAGTACTTGTGGCCCATCTGGAAGTGCGAAATGTTGTAGGAAGTCTTGCCGTCCAGCGCGAGATCGGAAAGGATCCGGCCCATCAATGGAACGAACTTGCCGGACCAGCCGGTCGCGTAAAGGACGATGTCTTTGTGGCGGGGCACCCACGCCGGCGCAAAATCGATAATGAGTTCCTTGTTGGGGATCGTGCTGAGCGCCACGAGGCAAGTGGACGTGAACTCAGGAACGGGTTCAAGCCCGGTCATATGATCGCGCACCCATTGCGCCGTGAACGCCAGTTCTTCCGGGTTCGGGACAAAGGTCCGCTCGCTCGGTGACGCGAGCGGCTCAATCACGAAGTCGGACGCCACCCGGATGTAGCCCGGATAATTCCACGAAACTTCCGGGAAGCCGTAAAACTGGTTCCCATTCTGGCCGACCGGGTCCTGAAACACAAACCAGGTCGGATACTGAATGTCCGGCTGCGTCTTTTTGTAGAACGCTGACGCCATGTTCCAATAGGTTGCCCTGACATAAAAACCCAGCAAGTTCACGACGCTATCCACGAAAGGCCCGGCAACAATCGCGAGCTTTTCAGCGGTAAACCTGCCCTGGGGCGTTGTTACTTCAAATCGCCCGCCGGAATCCCGGATCCCGCTCACCGGTGTTTGTTCCAGAAGCGTGACGTAAGGGGATTTCATATTCCACCCAAGCAGCGTTTCCTGGGTCAATTTGAGATCGATGCTCGCACCGTCCCGCTGAAACAACCCAACATAACTGGAAGGGAGGTCCTTGAAATGATATTCGTTCTCGATTTGCTTCGCAGTCAGCTTTGTATAGGGAACGCCCTCGGCATTCAGGGCCAGCTCGGCGGCTTTGATATTGCCTTCTGTCGATTTTGTATCGGGGTCGCCGAACCACAAGGTGCCGACTTTATCCATCAGGGCCCGGGGAGTAAGCGACTGCAATTCGTCCCAGTAAGGGATCGAGTCGAGGACGAATTTAACCATGTAGGGCTGGGGATATGGGATGCGGAACTGGCGAGATACGCCCGCCGAACTCCCGGACTGATTCAGAAACGTAAATTGCTCGACCACCAACGTTCTCTTTCCGCGTTTGCTCAACTGATAGGCGGTGGCAAGGCCGTTTGGGCCGCCGCCAATGACAATAACGTCGTATTCAGCGCGCATTACCTTCTCTTTCCTCGAGTTGCCGTCTGAATTATCTTGTGCCGTCTGTTTTGTGGCCAGTGACATCAGCAGCGTCCCGAACTGGAACAGCGCTTAAAAAAAGTACCACAATCAAAAGAATACCAGACTCAGCAAAAGCTAGATTGTCCCATATTGCAACTCTTTTTTATTCATGCCAAGGCGCTGCAAGGGCCACAAGCGTCCATTGCAATATCGGAGCCGGTCTTAAGAGTCAGGCCCTCCTGCGGTGTTCAAAGTAGATTCATACAAAGGCCAACCCGTGCCATTGCCGTGCGGGTTGGCATAACTCATACGTGCTCCACCGCAAAGCGCCAGTCCTCGCGCGTCTGACATCCGCGTGAAGGAGCAGTAAGAAAGTTGATCAGCGGTAAAAAGTGAGGTTTGCCCTGCCCTGGCGGGTCTGCTTTTGCGGGACCAATCTGACGGCTGGCAACCTTGTCCGCTGCGAACAAAGTTGGGAGCTTTCTGGCATTCTTTAGAATTCGCGCCCGTTCGCGTTAAATTCGCGGCCAACCGTCTTATCCAGCGACCATCTGTGCAAAAACCCTGTCCGGAGTTGTATGCCGCAGAACCGAAAGGAACGAAGGGTTATCTTGCGTTCCCCGTCACGCTGTCTTCCCGGTCCGGGTACGCGTCGTAATCCTGGCCGTAGTCCCGATAGATGTAGGGCGGAGCAGCGTAGGGATCACCCCACCAATAGGGACCACCCCAATATGCATAAGGCGGCCACTCCCAGAACGGACCCCAGGGGCCCCACCAGCCCCCGCCAAAACCGAATCCGAAGTCGAAGTCGAAGAAGCAGCAGCCGAATCCGCGGCCGAAGAAGCGGCCACGGCCGAACCCATCCCTGAAGAATCCATTGCGGCCAAAGCCGCGGCCCGCAAATCCGTTGCCGAAGCGCCCGCTCCGGATGAAACCGCCTCGACCGATACCGCCGCCGAAGCTGGCGTTGCGCACGCCTCCGAAGGAGTGCCAATGACCGTCAGCGATCGCAGCGCGAGCGGCTCCCGAACCGTTACCAAAGCCGCGATTCATTGTCCCGCGACCCATGCTCCCGCGATTCATCGTCCCGCGGCCCATCATCGAGGTCGAACCGTTCCGGGCTCCCGTGACATTTCCTGACGAGCTAAAACGACCGCTGCGAAAATTGCCGCCGCGCATTCCACTTGCTCCGCCGCCGAATCCGCCCGGCCCACCCCTGAAGCCTCCGTTGAATCCCCCAGAACCACTGTGAAAGCTGCCACCACGAAAGCCGCCGCCGTGAAAGCTGCCGCCACGAAATCCGGACCCTGAGCCACCGCGGAAAGAACCGCCACCTCCACCGTGAGAGCCGCCGCCACCTCCGTGGCCGCCACCATGTTGCGCAAGCGCGGGCGTAGTAAAGCACGCGAGAGTTAACCAAGCGATTCCTGCAAGAAAAGACTTGAGCAGGGTGGATTGCATCATTTTCAGTCCCCTTCCACCTGGGCGCTCAGGCATTACCGCGTGAAGCGCGGAGGATGCTGTCTGACCTGACTCTTATTGTATACCTATCCCGCGACCTGTTTTCTAGTATCATGTTCCCATAAATCATTTATGGGAGACTCAAAAAATAAACAAGGGGACCTGCTGCAAGGGACGCTTGATATGCTCGTCCTCAAAGCGCTTTCGTGTGGACCCAAACACGGTTACGCCGTGGCGGAGTGGATTCAGCAGACCTCGGATGAAGTCCTGCGCGTGGAGGAAGGCGCGCTCTACCCGGCGTTGCACAGGCTTGAGTTGCGCGGGCTGCTCGCCGCCGAATGGGGCGTCTCAGACAACAACCGCCGGGCCAAGTATTACTCGCTCACTTCCGCCGGTCGCAAGCATCTTGCCGCTGAAAACCAAACTTGGGATAGGTTGACCGCGGCCATAGCCCGCGTGATGCAGACCGCATAAGGAGTGGAATCCATGGCTCTCGAATGGTTGAAGGCAGTCCGGCTCAAGCTGAAAGCGCTGATGAACCGCAAGCGCCTTGACCGCGACTTGGATGACGAACTGGCCTTTCACCTGGCCATGCGCGAATCCATGAGCCAGGTTGACGCTAAGGATGCCTGCTTCGCCGCCCGGAGGCAGTTCGGCAACGCCGCCAGATTCAAAGAGACCTGCCGCGAGCTTTGGACCTTCATCTGGCTGGAATCGTTGTTGCAAGATGTGCGTTACGGCGTTCGCCTTTTGCGCAAAAATCTCGGCTTCACCATCGTGGCCGTTCTCATGCTCGCCCTTGGAATTGGCGCGAACACCGCGATTTTCTCTTTGACCTATCAGGTCCTGCTCCGGCATCTTCCCGTGCAGCATCCTGAAGAGCTGGTCATTCTTCGCTCTCCCGGGCCGCAGTTGGGCCATACCTCGAGTGATGGTGCAGGTAGCGCCAGTTCTTTTTCTTATCCCATGTACAGAGAGCTGCGTGACCGGAACAGCGTCTTCTCCGGCTTGCTGGCGCGCTATCCCGTGTCGTTGAGCGTGGCCGGGCAGGGATTCAGCGAGCGGGCCGCCGGAGAACTGGTCTCAGGAAATTATTTTGAGACCCTGGGCGTGAGACCGGCGCTCGGCCGCATCTTCACCGCCCAGGACGAAACCAGTCCCGGAGCGGACACAGTGGCCCTTCTCAGCTATGGTTATTGGACCCGCCGCTTCGCCAGCGATTCCAACATCCTGAACAAACAACTCACGGTCAATGGCGTCGCCCTCACGGTGGTCGGTGTTGCTCAGGATGGATTCATTGGTGTGCAGATTGGCCAGATCCCCGACATCTTCATTCCCATAACCATGAAGGCGCAGATGACGCCTGGTTGGAATGGTCTCGATACGCCGCGAGATTACTGGATCGCCCTGTTAGGGCGGCTGAAACCCGCCTTGGCCCGCGATCAGGCTGAAACGGCGCTTCAGGCTACTTACTATGCAGTGCTCCAGGATGAACTGCCAATATTCAAATTGCGGAAGAAGACCTCGGAACTTTTTCTCCAAAAGAAAATATTCCTGGATCCCGGCTCCCATGGCCGCCCTATCCTGCAAGCGGAAATCAAACAGTTGCTGATATTCCTGGTTGCCATGGTCGGCCTTGTCCTGATGATTGCCTGCGCCAATCTCGCCAGCTTGCTCATAGCCAAAGGCGAGGCGCGGCAGCAGGAAATTGCGGTGCGATTGTCGCTTGGCGCGGGGCGGGGGCGCTTGCTGCGCCTCCTGCTGACTGAAAGCCTGCTCCTCGCCATGGGCGGCGGCTTGGCGGGAACAGCGGTCGCTGCTATCACCCTGAGGACTATTGTCGGCGCGATTCCGCAAAGCTTCGGCGCCAATGGACTGGAGGCGCGGCTGGACTACTCTGTACTGCTCTTCGCTGCGGCAGTCTCGCTCCTCACCGGAGTCCTGTTCGGCTTGATGCCCGCCCTGCGCGTCACCCGCATTGCCCCTGAGGGCCCGCTCAAGGGGCACGGATCGAATCTGGCGGGTAGCGTTGCCAACGTGCGCCTGCGTAAATGGCTGATGGTTTTTCAGGTCGCTATGACCGTTGTCTTGCTGGCCGGAGCCGGGTTGTTTACCACCAGCTTGATTCATCTGCAACGCGAGGATCTCGGTATCCGTACCGGCCATGTGATTCAGTTTTCCATTGCTCCCGGAATGAGCCGCTATTCGCCCGCGCAGACCATCGCCCTGGCTGGCCGGTTGAAAGAGAGCCTCGCCGCCCTTCCAGGCGTGAAGTCTGTGAGCGCTGCGGAAATTCCCGTCTTCACCAACCATGATGTCGGCGCCAACATTACCATCGCCGGCTATGTGTCCCAGGAACACGAAGACATGAACGTGAACCAGAACTGGGTAGGACCGGACTATTTCTCCACGATGGGAATCGGCCTTCTCCGCGGGCGTGAATTTGTGAATGCCGATGCCTCCGGAGCACCCAAAGTAGCAGTAATCAACCAGAGCATGGCGAAACGGTTCTTTCCCGCGGGCGACGCCATCGGCCGTGTATTTACCTTTGGCGCGGGCGATGTGCATCCTGACATCGAAATCGTCGGTGTTGTTGCGGATTCCAAGCATACGCACGTGCGCGGCCAGCCGCAGCTCTTCGTCTATCTACCCTTTGCGCAGCACGAAACCCTGAGCGAAATTACCTTTTACCTGCGAACCGGCCAGGAACCGGCGGCGCTTACGCCGCAGATCACGAAGACCGTTGCCGGATACGATGCCGCCTTGCCCGTCTACCATTTGAAGCTGCTGCTCCAGCAGATCGGAGAGACAGTATTTTCTGACCAACTTCTTGCGTCACTCTCCGCATGCCTGGGAGCGCTGGCTGCATTCCTCGCTGCTATCGGTCTTTATGGTGTGATGGCTTACGTCGTGGCGCGGCGCACCAGGGAGATTGGCATCAGGATCGCCCTGGGCGCAACGCGCGGCAATATCTCCTGGCTGATTCTCCGTGAAGTAACCCAGATGGTGGTCATCGGATTGGCCCTTGGACTGGCAGTCAGCTTCTTTACGGGACGTCTCATTCAGTCACTCTTGTTTGGCGTAACCGCCAACAATCCTGCCGTCCTGGCCCTCGCTGCCGGACTGCTCCTCGCCGTGGCTTTGCTGGCCGGAGGGCTTCCCGCGCGCAAAGCGGCCGCAGTCGATCCTATGATCGCCCTTCGCTACGAATAGATTCCTTGGGTTTGGCAAGCCTCGTGTTTTGGGTTTGCTCTTCCCTGAAACCTTCCCCATTCTGATCTTCCTCTGCGTCCTCTGTTCCTCTGCGTTTCAAAGGTTTTGCTTTTCCCTGTTCCCTGACCTATCTTTTGGTACTAAGCACAAATATCCAGAGTGCCCTTCAGTCCCAGTTGGTAAGCTCTAATTAAGAAACGATAAACCACAAGCTCGAATAAAGCGCTTTTCCCAGGTACTGGAGCCAGCAGTGAACATCTTCTCTTCGCACTCATTTACACGCCGGATTTTATTCCTCGCTTCTCTCTTGGCCGCAAGTCTCTTCGTCGCCGGATGTGCCGGTGGCGCATCCAGTGCCACCGTTTCGCCCACGCCAACCCCCACGCCTTCCGGGCCAGGACCTGCTCCAACTCCTTCACCCTCCCCAACTCCCACCCCTTCACCAACTCCTTCAGCGAGTCCTACGCCCACTCCGGTTCCGCCTACATGGTCGCCGCAGACAAGCTCTTTACCGGCGCCTCCGGCACAGGAACCACCGCCGCCATCTTCTGCTTTCCCGCTTACCATCTCCAGTCCCGGCGATGGCACGATGGTGACCTCGCCGGCCAATGTCATAGCTGCCGCTACTCCGTCAAATCCTATCTTCGAGATGCGGGTCTATGTAGACGGCTTGGCTGTGTTCTTTACTTTTGAGAGCTCAATGAATACCCGCATCTGGATGGCCCCAGGCCCTCACACGCTGGAAATCATGGCCGAAGATAAGCAGGGATTCATCTCAGCGACAGTATTGCAGGTGAATGTTGTAGCGCCGCAGGCCGCGGGCGTGTCGGATATTCAAACCCTGCCGGGCTGGCAATCGTGCTCCGCGCTCTTTCCGCCAGGCTCGCCTCGTGAAGGCCAGCTTTGTGCCGCCGGACTCGGGAACGCCGTCTCCTCCATGATCCAGGGACAAAGCACGCCTTCACTGGACGGCCAGGCTTCCCAATTCACGATGGGCGGTCCGACAGGGTATTCCAATGAACTCTGGTTTGAGTCCCTCCGCGGCGGGACCAACGTCACTCACTTTGTCTATGATCTTTCGTTCTTCATCGATAATCCCGATAAACCCCAGGCCCTCGAATTTGACGTGAACCAGACCTTCGGCGGGCTGCGCTGGACCTGGGGAACGGAGTGCAATTTCAGGGGAACAGGCAAGTGGGACATCTGGGACCCTCTAAACGAGAAATGGGTTCCAAGCCAGGTGGATTGCAAGCCCTTCCCCGCGAACACCTGGATCCACCTCGTCTGGAACTTTGAACGCGTGAACGGCCAGGTGCACTACATCAGCGTGAGCGTGAATGGCGTTACCTCAAACGTGGACGCATTTTTTCAGCCGCAACAGAGCTGGACCCTCGAAGACATCAACGTCGCCTTCCAGATGGATGGAGACTTCGAACAGGATCCATACAACGTTTGGCTGGATAAGGTAACCCTGCAGGCATTTTAGGAATTCATTGTGTTTTTTTTTGAGTTTACCTCGAAGCGAAGCGAGAGGTCCCTACGAGCCTGCAACTGACTTCTCCAATAGCCTTTGTTTTTCAGTGGAGATCCGTCAAATCACCGTCATCAGTGGTAAGGTTTTTTTTTGACGTTTTCCCTCACACTGTTTCTCGCGCTTCTGCCAGGGTTACCCGCACGTCCATACGCTTCTTTCCGCGATAGATGGTCACCGTCACAGTATCTCCAGCACGATGTTTCTGCATCATGTGAGAGAGATCCTGCTGGTCCTGAAGTGCCTGGCCATCCACGGACACAATCAGGTCCCCGCCGATCATGATAGGAACGTTGCCGAGGAAGGCGCGTTCATTCCCCGCTCGTAGTCCCGCGCGGTCCGCCGCGCTGCCCGGCGTCACCTGGATGATCAGCAGTCCTGAATCAGCAGCCAGCCCTAATTGGTCCGCCAGGTCCGGCCCGATAGGAAGTGTGCGCACGCCCAGGGAAGGCCAGCGCGCATGTCCCAGGTGGATCAGATCGTCCAGCACCGCCTTGGCTGTATTGATGGGGATAGCGAATCCAATGCCCGCGCTCTGTTCTGCTCCACCCGTCAGGATCATGGAGTTAATGCCAATCACCTCGGCGCGCGAATTGAGCAGGGGGCCGCCGGAGTTGCCGGGATTGATGGCGGCGTCCGTCTGGATGGCCTCATCGATATAGCCTCGCTGGCCGCGCACCGACCGGATGGAACTGATAATGCCGCGTGTCATCGTCCCGCTCAAGCCAAAGGGATTGCCAATGGCAAAGACCTTTTGTCCCACCACCAGTCCTTTGGAATCGCCCATCACCGCCGGCGGAATGGAATGAGCGGGAATCTGCAGGATAGCCAGATCATGCTGCGGATCGGTGCCCACAATCTGCGCGCGATATTTCTTCTTATCGCTGGTATTCACCTCAACCTGTCGCGCTCCCTCGATCACGTGATAGTTGGTCAGGATGTGGCCCTCCGCATCGATCACAAATCCCGAGCCTTGTCCTTGTTGCGGAACCGCCCCATAGAAGAAGTCGAAAGTTACAGCCGTCGAGGTTATATTCACCACCGAAGGCAGGGACTTCCTGTAGACAGAGATGTTCTCCTGCTCTTCAGAATCGTAACTGGGTGGCGCTGCCGCCTCCGTCAATTCTACGTGGCCGGGCCGCGTGACCCAGGAAGGCGCCATCCCCTCACGATAGTTGGTGAAGATATAGAAAGCGCCCGCAAAGAAAACTGCGAAGAAGAAAAGACGTAACCATCTCATCGGAATACACCAATCGTTAATACTACAGAGAGTGTTTCAACAAGGGGTTTGTTTTAGCCAGGGGCCAAAGGCTAAAAGCTAAGGGCCAAAAGCCAGCTCCTGCCTCCGCCTTTTAGCTAAATACTAAGCACTAAATACTTCTCCCCACCGCCATCACCTTCAATTCAGCATAGATTCTCTCCACCTGCTGGCGGGTGCGCTCCAGGGAACCGGAATTATCAACCACATAATCGGCGCGCCTGATTTTTTCCTCGTCAGAGAGTTGCGCCTTGCTGCGGCGGTGAACCTCGGCCGTCGCGGCGCCTTCATCAATATTTGCCCGCTGGGCATAGCGTGCAATCTTCTGGTCCGGTCGGCAGCTGACGACGATGATCTTTACGAACTTGTTCTTGGCGCCCGCCTCAAAAATCAGCGCAGCCTCCACCATGATCACGGCATTCGGTTCGTGCGTGCTGATTTCATACATCAATTGTTCCTGGCGGCGGATCACCGCCGGATGGACGATCTTATTCAACTCCTGGACCTTGCCGTTGCCAAAGGCCACGGCCGCCAGCCGCGAGCGGTCTATCTCCCCATCCGGTTGGACGATGTCCGGCCCAAATCGTCTGAGCAACTCTGCATGGATAGGCTGCCCTGGGCGGTAGAGATCATGGGCAATCTTGTCGGCATAGATGATGCGCGCGCCCAGGTCCGCGAACATCTTGGCCACGGTGGATTTTCCGCAGGCGATTCCACCCGTAAGACCCACCCGCAGCACCCTAGTTACCTCGCCTCAGCCGGCACGCTTTAACTGTATTCACCATGAGCATGGCAATCGTCAGCGGTCCCACTCCGCCCGGAACCGGAGTGATGGCTCCGGCCACCTCGGCCACGTGCGGGTCCACATCGCCCACCAGGGTAGAGCCTTTTTCCGTGAAAGATTTCTCCCGGGCAGCGTCTCCGGCAAAGAATTTCTCAAATTCTGCCCGGTCCGTAATTTTGCTGGTGCCCACGTCAATTACGACCGCGCCAGGCTTAACTAAGTCCTTTGTTATCAATCCGGCACGGCCAATCGCAGCCACCAGAATTTCTGCCCGGCGACAGACATCTTTCAGACTTCTCGTCTTCGAATGGCAGATCGTCACCGTAGCGTTAGCGTTCAGAAGTAACATGGCCACAGGTTTGCCGACAAGATCACTTCGGCCCACCACCACCGCGTTTTGTCCCTCGATAGGAATGTTGCTGCGCCGCAGAATCTCAATCACGCCGCTGGGCGTGCACGGCGCCAGCCCCGGCCTCTGCGTCGCCAAATTGCCGATGTTCACCGGATGTAGCCCGTCCACGTCTTTTTCCGGCGCAACCGCCAGCAGCACTGTTCGGGTGTCCACCTGCTTGGGCAGCGGGAGTTGCACCAGGATGCCATCTATTTCGTTGCGCTGGTTCAGTTGCTCCACCATGGCCAGCAACTCTTCCGTAGTCACCGAGTCGGGCGGTGTGAGCTTTTCGCTGTGGATTCCGAGCTGCTCGCAGGTTTTGACTTTGTTGCGAACATAGATCTCGGAAGCCGGATCGTGCCCGGCCAGAATCACCGCCAGACCCGGACGAGTGCCCGCGGCAGTGAGCTTCTTTACGTCTTCTGCTACTTCCGCCCGAATCTGGGCGGCGATTTTGTTGCCGTCAAGGATAGTGGCTGGCATATTCGACTCAGTATCTTAATTGGTAACGCGCGAATTGCGTAGATGCCGTGCGGCCCAAAGCCAAAAGCCCAAAAGTCGGGAGCTGTTCTTCTGCTATCTTCTTTCTCCATGAAGAAGTCATTCCAACTCGCGGTTTTGGCCCTCACCTTCTTATCGGTATGCGTCAGTGCGGAGCAGCGCCAGAGGCCAGTACCAGTGCAGCTTACGAAAGATGGTCGCGCCTGGGTTGAGAAGACCCTGAAGAAGCTCTCCCTGGAAGAAAAAGTCGGACAGATGTTGAATATCCGGTATTTTACTGACTTCCAGAACTTTGAGAGTGACGCCTACAAACAATTCCGCGATACGCTGCGCCAATATCACATCGGGTCGGTCGTGCTTACGGTCCACGTGGATGGGTCCACACTGCTGAAAAACCCTCCTCTTGAAGTGGCCGCCGTTGCCAATCAATTGCAGCGAGATTCAGAGTTGCCATTGCTCATCGCCGCGGACTTTGAGCGCGGGCTGGCCTCGCGCGTGAGTTCGGTGCCTTCGTTTCCTGATGCCATGGCCTTCGGGGCCATCGGCGATCCGGCTTATGCCAACAGATTCGGCGCCATTACGGCCGAGGAATCGCGGGCCATCGGCATTCACTGGAACTTGTTTCCCGTGGCTGACGTGAACAGCAACCCCGATAATCCCATCATCAATACGCGGTCGTTTGGGGAAAATCCGGCTGCGGTCGGCAACATGGTTGCCGCCTTCATCCAGGGATCAAGAGAGCACGGTATGTTGACGGCGGTGAAACATTTTCCCGGCCATGGTGACACCGAAACGGATTCTCACCTCGGCGTGGCTCGAGTAGAAGGTAATCTGGCGCATATTCAGGCAATAGAATTTCCGCCGTTCAAGCAAGCGATCGATGCCGGGGTAGACTCGGTGATGGTGGCCCATCTCGCCGTTCCCGCGCTCGATGCAGATCCCAACAAGGTCGCCACCATTTCCCACGAGATCATTGACGAAGTGTTAAAGGCCCAGCTTGGATTCAAAGGCGTGGTGGTGACGGATGCCCTGGAGATGCGCGGGCTTACCAGTCTCTATCCTCCGCAGCAGGGCAGCGCCACGGCCAAAGCAGCCGTGGACGCCGTTAAGGCAGGCAATGACGTAATCCTCTGGCCTACAGACTTGGACGGCGCTTTCCATGGAATCATCGCAGCGGTGCAACGCGGTGAAATTCCCGAAGCGAGGATTGATGAATCGGTGCGCAAAATTCTGGAGATGAAGGCATCCGTGGGGTTGCACCTGGCGCGGTTGGTTGATCTAGAGCAGGTTTCCTATCTGGTGAGCAAACCGGCAGACATGCAATTTGCGCAGCAGGTCGCAGACCAGGCAGTGACCCTGGTGCGCAATAACGGCCATGTGCTGCCGGTGCCAAAACTGCAAGCCCCCACAACGGAGAGTGAAATTTTTCGCGCACCCATCCAGCCGAACAACCAGGTGGTTACCATCATTCTCGCCGATTCCATTCACGGAGAGTCGGGACACAATTTCGAATCTGCTTTGAAGCTACGGCGCGCCGACGCAACGGTCTTTACCGTGGACAATAGCGTGGCCAAGCTCTCAAGCCCGGACATTCTTCAAGCGGTGAAAGACGCCACAAGAGTCGTAGTAGCAGCATACATAGTTCCGGTTCCGGCTAAGCAGGTCATGGTCAACGGGAAGCTGGTCAACAGTGTTGGGCTGGAACAAGGTACTGGAGAGCTGCTGGCGCAGGTGCTGGAGACCGCCGCGGCCAAGACCGCAGTGGTTGCGATGGGAAATCCTTACGTCGCGCAGAGTTTTCCCCAGATACAGACTTACATCTGCACCTATTCAAATGCGTCCAGCTCGGAGCTAAGCGCGGTGAAGGTCCTGTTTGGAGAATTGCAACCGCAGGGCAAATTACCGGTCACGTTGCCGGGCATCGCCCAGCGTGGCTTTTCTCTGACAGAGCGGGCTAGATGAAGATAAATGGCGGGCGCAATCGCTCAGGCAGTTTGGTTCCGCGTTTCAGTAATCGCCCGGGTCGATTCGCGGGGGACCAGCTCTGAAGGCAGTTTGCGCTGAACGGCGGGAAATTCCCGGTTTTCGGCGCGAGCATTGATGCCCTCCAGAATCACGCTAACGCCGGCGGCGCCCATGGCTTCCATCGGTTGGCGCACCGTGGTCAATGAAGGAACAAACAGGGCGGAAGTGGCCACATCATCAAATCCAATCACGGAGCACTGCTCGGGAACTTTTACTCCCGCTTTGGTCAGCGCCCGCATGGCCCCGAGCGCGGTCATATCGTCATAGGCCATCAGGGCGGTGAAGGAGCGTTTTCTCTTGAGCAATTCCTCAGTCATTTTGTACGCGTCTTCCACGCCGAGATTGGGGCTGAGCTGGTCAGGCAGGTCAACAATGATCCTCGGATCCAGTTCCAGGCCGGTGTCCTGAGCAAACTTCTGTATTCCTTTCCAGCGTTTTTTGCTGGACATGAGCGCCTTGGGACCGCGCACAAAGGCGATCTTGCGGTGACCCAGGCCGTGGAGGTGCGCCACTGCCGAATAAGCGCCGCCTTCATCATCCACCAGCACGGAACTAATGGACTTGGATTCATGCTCGCGCCCAATGATGACGGTAGGAATCTCCGATTTCTCCAAGTCGGCCAGCAGATTAATGTCGATCAGGAGCCAGTTGGCGAGAATGATCAGCCCTTCCACGCGCCGCTCGAGCAGCATTTCCAGATACCGCTCGAAGCGGCTGCGGTCATTATGAGCGTCTGTGAGAATGGGAAGATAAGAGGCTTGATACAGGGAATTCTCAATGCCGCGAAGAATCAGGGTGCAGTAGGGGTCCGTGACATCGAAGACCATGACTCCCACGGTGTGATTGCGTTTGCTGCGCAATGATTTGGCGAAAATGTTGGGATGATATCCAAGCTTCTTGGCTGCCTTCTGGATGCGGGTCTTGGTGGGCGAAGGAATGTAGCGGGCCAAAGGTGCATTATTCAGAACGATGGAAACAGTGGTGGCGGAGAACCCGCTTTCCTCAGCCACGTCGCGGATGGTGATAGTGGTTCTGGGTCGGCGCTTGGAATACGGCACTGGGCGTTACCTCTCTAGTGCTTGCAGATTATAACTGTACCTGCGGCACTCCCGGTTCTATCTCTTCGGAGAACCGGACCAAAAAACGACGTGCGAAAATCAATGTGTTTATTGAAACGATTTTATATAATTGTCCCGCTGCAGGCCAGGACAATATCCATCCCTTGGGGTTCGGCCTGCCAGGTGAGTGCCATGAATTCGTTCTCTATCGGCGTGGATCTTGGCGGCACGAATATGCGCGTTGCCGCGGTGGAAGAGAGCGGCCGGCAGATGGAAACCATCTGCACCAGCACCCAGGTCACACGCGGCCGCGACCTTGTGATTAACGAGATGTGCAGCGTCATCCGGCAGCTTTCCGGCAAGTTCAATGGCGCCCACCGATTTGCCGGAGTGGGCGTAGGTGTGCCGGGAATCATTGACATGGATACGGGCACCGTCTATGCGGCGCCCAATCTACCTGGCTGGACCAACTATCCCGTGAAAGAAGCGATCCAGCAGCGCTTGGGGACGGCGGTCATCCTGGAGAACGACGCCAACTGCGCAGCCTTGGGCGAAAAGTGGATGGGCGCGGGACGCGAGGTAAACGGCATGTGTATGGTGACGTTGGGAACCGGCGTAGGCGGCGGCTTCATCTTTGACGGAGCTTTGTGGCACGGCATGATTGGGATGGCCGGCGAGATCGGCCACATGACCGTCACTCCTGACGGGCCGCCGTGCGGGTGCGGCAATCGTGGCTGCCTGGAGCAGTTCGCCTCGGCCACGGCCATCCAACGGATGGCGGCGGAGGCCGTTTCTGCCGGCAAGGCAACGGAACTGGCGCGGGCCATGGAGGCCAATCCGGAGTTCAGCGCCAAAATAATCTTCCAATATGCGCTGCAAGGGGATCCGGCGTCGCAACAGATTTTTGATACCGTCGGATGGGCTTTGGGAGTTGTGCTCTCCAGCCTGGTGGATGCTTTGAATCTCCCCATGTATGTGATCGGTGGTGGTGTCTCTAGCGCTTGGGAGGTTTTCTCGCCCGCACTGTTCCGGGAACTGAGAAAGCGCTCGATTGTGTTCCGCGCCAGTGATCCGGGCGAAAATGACCTACAGCAAAAGAAGAAGACCATAGTCACACGGGCTTTGCTTGGAAGCGATGCCGGCTTGATCGGCGCGGCCCGGCTCCCTTTGTTGAGCGGAGCTTTCCAGGGTGTCGTGCGGCATCGCGTGACGGCGTAGCTCTGCAGAACAATCACATTCACTGCGCTCCGGGAAGGGGCCGCCGCTTGATCAGGTCATCCGGCAATTGGGACAGAAATCAACGCAGCGACCATTGAAAAAACCAATCAATCTACAAGAATTTGTAGATCCTTCTCGCATTACAACTGCGAAAAAATGTTACGAAACTGAATCCAGCACTTGACATCCGCCATGCAGGAGAGGAAAATTTGAGGCCAAGTTTATGAAACCGTTTCAACAAACAACAATGAAACGATTTAATAGCCTAATTTAGAAGGTTTGAGGCATTCGTGAGGTTTCCATCCAATTCGGACATGAGCCGCGTCTACCTGCACACACGACGCCGGTACTCCGGAGCAGGCTGGAGTAGAGCAAATCAATTGCACGCTGCCGATAAAACGGCAGCCAACTTTCTTGGAGGTTACATGCCACGTCTTCGCCGGTTCTTTACAAGATCGTGTATCCACTCCAGCTCCGTCCCTGCTGCGCGGGGAGTTGGGCAACCTAAACACCGGTGGGCGCGGGTTGCGCTCGCTTTGTCCCTGGGCCTGGTCTTCACTCTGATGGCCGGCGTGCAGTTCGCGCAAGCGCAGCAGGATACCGGAGCAATCGTGGGTACCGTTGTTGACCAGAGCGGTGCGACAGTGAAAGGCGCAACCGTCACGGCGAGGGACGTTGACCGCGGCACTGCGCTGACTACCCAGACGAATGAGAGCGGCGATTATGACTTCGCGCGAGTCCCCGTGGGCACCTATGAGGTCAGTGTGACCGGACAAGGGTTCCAAACCTCTCGTCATGAGAAGTTCACGCTGGTGCTGAACCAGAGCGCCCGTCTCGATTTTCAACTAAAAATCGGCCAGACTTCAGAGACGGTGGAGGTGACGGGCTCCGCTCCAATCCTTGATACTGACACCAGTTTGCTGAGCAGCCTGATTGACGCGCGGACGGCCGTTGACCTGCCTCTCTCGACGCACAATACCAATCAATTGACCCTCATTGCCGCCCCGGGAGTGATCACGCCGAACCTGTTTGGTTTCCAGGCGGGCCAGAACACCTTTGGCACGGGCCGCCCTTATGTGAATGGCGCCCGTGAGCAGGAGAACAACTTCGTACTGGACGGCATGGACAACAACCAGCCTGATAATAACGACGTTGCCTACGTTCCCGCACCCGAAGCCGTGCAGGAATTCAATTTGATCACCGGGAATGCGCCCGCCGACTTCGGCAACTATCTGGGTGGAATAGTCAATGTGACCATCAAATCCGGCACCAACGATGTCCATGGTGGTCTCTACGAATACATGCGCCGCGGCGGATTAAACGCCAACAGTTGGTCGAATAATTTGAATAATCTTCCCCGGCCGGGGCTACGCTACGACGACTTCGGCGCCACACTGGGCGGACCGATTATCAAGAATAAGCTGTTTTTCTTTGCCGACTATTCGGAATCGCTGTTTAGCGAGCCCGCAAGCGTGGGCCAGATAAAAACCATCACCAATGCGCAACGCGGGGGCGATTTTTCGGCCATCTGCAAAACTGGCTTCACTGGCGGTCTTTGCAACGACACGGATCCTACGACCCACCTGCGTGTGGACCAACTCTTCGATCCCGCTTCCAGCGCCAATCCGGCAACGCGGACGCCCTTCCTCAACAACCAGATCCCAGTGGGCAGGTTCAGCAACGCCGCAAAAAATATCATCAACTCTCCGTTCTACAATTTCGATGGAATCGGCAACAATATCTCCCAATTCCATGACAACTCCTTCCAGGGTGACTTGAAGATCGACTTCCTGCCTTCGGACAAAGACCACTTGATGGGCCGGTGGTCGCAGCAGTTCGTAACCTTTCCCAACAGCAACAGCGTTCAGTTACTGGCGAATGCCGACCGGACGTTTCCGCTGAAGAACTTTGTATTGGATGAAACCCACACTTTCTCCTCCAGGGTAATCAATGACGCCCGCGTAGGGTTTGCTTATTTCCCGGTGACCGAGGGCTTTTCCAATCCCACCGGACAAAACCTGGGGGCAACGTTTGGCATTGCCAACGTGCCCGTAACCTTCCTGCCGTCCCTCACGTTCAATGGAGCGATTAACAGCATTGGAACGAACGACCTGGTCCAGTCTTTCCACGACACCACGCTCCAGTTCGAGGACACTCTGTTGTGGTCTCACGGTAAACACGAAATGCACTTCGGCTTCCAGGGTTTCCACTACATCATCAATGACATCTATCCTGGCAACGCCGGTCTGGCCGGCGAATTTGACTTTAGCGGTCAATTTACCGGCAACGCTGCCAACGGAGGCGGCAACGGCTTTCCTGTAGCAGACTTCGTGCTTGGCCTGCCTACCGTGGTCCAGCAAGGGAACGGCGGAGGCGGCAACAAGTATCTCCGCAACAGCCTGTTCGGAATTTTCGGGCAGGACAACTGGCGTGTAACCAATAACCTCACGCTCAATCTTGGACTGCGCTACGAACTAACCACGGCCCGAGACACCAACAATGGCCAGGATGTGAACTTCAATCTGATTACCGGGGCGCCAACCATCGGCTCCGGTTACAACACCTATTACGGAATCGATAACATCCAGCCGCGGCTGGGCTTTGCCTATCAGCCGCATTGGGGCTGGGCTAAGAACATGGTGGTGCGCGGTGCATACAGCATCTCCAGTTTCATGGAGGCCAACGGCATCAACAACCTTCCTTACCAGAATCCACCCTTTGTGGAGGCCCATACCGCCAACTTCACAGGACTGGCAACTCCCAACAGCACGCTTGATCAGGGCTTCAGCAACTTCCCGGCGGCGGCCTGCACAGTGGCTACACTGCAAGCCCTTTCACCGGCTTGCCTTGCCAATAACACGCTGCATTTGACCAACCCCAACCTGCAACCGGCGGTGGACCAGCAGTGGAACCTCAGCATCGAACGCCAGCTTGGTAAGTTCACGTCGGTGAAGGCCGGTTATGTGGGCAACAAAATTGACCACATGTCGGACATCTTCATCTTCAACCAGAAGGACCTCGTGAATGGAGTCGTGCAGCCTGGCCCATTCGCCCAGCCCCTCATCAATTGTTGTGGCGCGGGGAACTCTCCCACCATCCGGTTTAACGATTCCAGCGGCATCCAGCGGTACAATGCGCTGCAGATATCGGTGGAGGGACGGGAGTGGAAGGGGCTCTCCTACCGGACGAACTACACCTGGTCCAAGTGCCTGAACAACAGCCTCGGATATTTCGGGCCATTTGGCGATGAAGAAGCGCTTCCAGGCAGCGTCAGCCAGACGGGCTTCTCGTTCTTTTTCCAGAACGCGTATAACCCGCTCGCCGACTACGGGCGATGCATTTCGGATGTGGCCAGCCTATTCAATGGCTACATGGTCTATGACATGCCATTCGGCAAGGGCAAGATGTTCGGCAGTGGAGCGAGCGACCTGGTGAACCAGATTATCGGTGGCTGGACGCTGGGAGCGGATTTCACCATGCATACCGGTTTCGCCATAGACGTCTTTGGGCCGGACCAGTCGGGAACAAACTCCACTTCTCCCCGTCCGGATTGCGCTTCCGGTGTTTCTCAGTCCGGGAGCGGTCAACTCGTAACGATTGGAGGCGTCACCGGGATCCAGTTCTGGAATCCTGCCGCGGTCACTTTACCGGCTGCCGGTACCTTCGGAAACTGCCCTGCCGGTGCGTTTCGTGGACCTGGCCTGGCAACTGCCGACCTCAACCTGGCGAAGCGTTTCACGCTGGGCGAGAGGACCAACATGCAGTTCATGGCCCAGTTCATCAATGTCACCAATACGCCGATCTTTGGGCCGCCCAGCGCCAATTGCAGCCCGTCTTGCAACGGCGTTCCCGGCACCGGCGGATCAGGAACGTTTGGGGTCGTCACTTCCGCGAACCCAGGCCGCCAGATCCAGTTTGGCGTGAAGCTGAACTTCTAAGCGGGCGCTTAGAACCAACCATCTGTGGGGTCGTTGCCCAACCAGGCGACGGCCCACTCAGACCAGCGATCCGGATTGGGGCCAGTTCTCCTGAACTCGTTCCCGACCGAAGTGACGAAGCGGTATTTCCCAAGTAATATGCAGGAGGTCTCGCAAAGCCAGTTGATTACGGTTTAATTGAAGCGTTTCATTAAACACAGAGGAAACAGCGAGACCGGGAGGCAACCATGCCGCTGCATGTGATTGACTGGATTGTGATCGCAGGTTACCTGCTGATCAATCTGGTGATCGGCATCTACTACCGCCGTCGCGCCGGTGGAAATACAGAAGAGTTTTTCATCTCCGGCCGCAACGTCTCCTGGTGGCTTGCCGGGACCTCCATGGTGGCCACCACTTTCGCCGCCGATACTCCATTGTTTGTAACCCAGGTGGTTGCGCTGCAGGGCATTGCCGGCAACTGGCTTTGGTGGAGTTTTTGCATAGGCGGCATGATGACCGTCTTCTTTTTCGCGCGCTATTGGCGACGCGCGGAAATCCTAACCGATGTTGAACTAACTGAAATCCGCTATGCCGGCAAGCCTGCTGCGTTCTTGCGCGGATTCAAAGCTCTCTATCTCGGCCTGCTCATGAACTGCCTGATCCTCGGCTGGGTGACCAATGCCATGGTCAGCATCATCGCCGTCCTCTTAGGACCGGTGATTCAACAGGGCCGCGTGATTGAGCTTACCTTGGGTAGCCACACGCTGTTTCATACCACGCTGGGAGACCCCAGCCATACTGCGTTGTTGATCTGTATTTTCATTTTGATTCCATTTACCGGCATCTACACTGCCATTGGAGGACTCTGGGGAGTCCTGGTCACTGACCTGTTTCAGTTCATCCTGAAGATGAGCATGGTCATCATTCTGGCGTGGGTAGCGGTGGCCAAGATCGGCGGCATGCAAGCCCTCAAGTTGCGACTCCAGGTGGTGGGCCAGGCGGCGCAAAGCTCCGGCGCGCAAACCTCGAATCCATTGGCCTTTTTCCCGGATTTCCATCTGGGCTGGACCAGCAGCGCCATTTGGACGCTGCCCTTGATCGCGTTTGTGGTTTATCTGGGCGTGCAGTGGTGGTCAGCATGGTATCCGGGCGCGGAGCCGGGCGGTGGCGGTTACGTGGCGCAACGTATGTTCAGCGCCAAGGACGAGAAGAACTCCTTAGGCGCGACCCTGTGGTTCAACATTGCCCATTATGCCGTGCGTCCCTGGCCCTGGATCATCACCGCATTGGTGGCGCTTGCCGTCTATTCGCCGCACGGCGGCCTGCATCCCAGTGATGCCTTTGGCCAGAACCCTCAGCAGGGTTATGTGATGGTGCTGCGCGACTATCTTCCCGCCGGGTTGCGCGGCTTGATGGTTGCCGCCTTTCTGGCCGCCTTCATGTCCACCATGGGCACCCAGCTCAATTGGGGCGTCTCCTATCTGGTGAATGATTTCTATCGCCGCTTCCTGGTCCGTGAAAAAAATGAGCGCCACTATGTGCGCGCCGGCAGGGTCTTTACCATTCTGCTGGTGTTGCTGAGCGGCTATATCGCAGGCCAGTTGACCTCCATCAGCCAGGGCTGGCACATCGTATTAAACCTGGGCATCGGTACCGGGGCGGTTTACATCCTGCGCTGGTACTGGTGGCGCATTAACGCCTGGAGTGAGATCGTGGCCATGAGCGTGGCTGCCGCAGTTGCTTTGATAATCAAATTCAAGATCCCGCTCTCCGGCACTGACACGATTGTTGATGCCAAAACGGCCCTGATCACAGCCGGCTGCACCACTGTTGCCTGGCTCGTTGCCACCTTCCTAACGCCGGCCGAGCCCAGGGAAAAGCTGCTCAGTTTTTACCGGCGCGTCCATCCTGCAGTGTATGGCTGGCGTCAGATAGCAAGACTGGCGCCGGAGCTGCCGGAGGTGCGCGATCTGGGCGGCAACGCCTTCAACTGGATCATGGGTTGCTTGCTGGTTTACTGCTCTCTGTTCGGCATAGGCAAGCTGGTATTTCAGGAATGGCTATCAGGCCTGGTGCTGCTCCTGATTGCCGCTGTTGCCGGTTACCTGATCTTCTGGGACCTTTCCCGCAGGGGATGGGCAACATTATCTGGTGCGCAAAAGCCGGGCACGCTACAGACCGTGGAAAACAGAACACAAGGGACTCTGGTGAATTAGAAGTTCGATGAGCATAACGTTAAAGCAATACGCGTCCAAGAACGGCTTCCCTCACTTCATGCTGAAGGAAATTTACGAGCAGCCTGAGGCAGTGCAGACCATGATTGACGGCTGCCTGGATGATTCCGGCAATGTGGTTCTGCCGAATTTCGCCATCTCACCAGAAGATATCCGGCGTTTTTCCAAAATCACGATCGCCGCCAGCGGCTCGAGCAGGCATGCCGGCATCGTCGGCGAATTCATGCTGGAGCGGATGACCGGGCTGCCGGTGGAAGTTGATTTTGCCAGCCAGTATTGCTATCGCGATCCGGTGGTGGGCGCGAACGAACTCACCATATTCATTTCCCAGTCTGGCACTACCATCGATACCATAGCGGCGCTGCATGAGGCGCGCCGCAAGGGTTCCAAGTCTCTGGCTATCTGCAACGTGCCGGATACGCCACTCACCCGTGATGCCGACGCCACTCTGCTGACTTATGCGGGGGAAGAAGTCGCCATCGCTGCCACCAAGAGTTTTACCACGCAGCTCACAGCTTTGTTCCTCCTGTCGGCTTATATCGCGCAAATACGCGGCAAGTCACAAGCTGCGGAACTCGCCATTCGCGAGCTGAAGGGTCTTCCGGAATTGATGAGGCGAGTATTGTCCGCCGATGAAACCAGCCGCAGCTTCGCCGGGAATTTCGCCCGGTACAAAGATTTTATCTACATCGGCCGTGACATCGAGTATCCCATCGCGCTGGAAGGCGCGCTGAAGCTCAAAGAGATCTCCTACATTCACGCGGAAGGCTATCCCACCGGTGAATTAAAGCATGGGCCAACCGCCTTGATTCATTCGCACCTTCCCATCGTTGTCCTGGCTACACAGGACCCGCACGATGCGGGATCCGTGTTGCGCTATAGAAAAAGTCTCTCCAACATCCGCGAATTTGCGGAAAGAAGGATTCCGGTTCTGGCGGTGATCACCGGAGATGACGAAGAAATTCCCAAGATGACGCCATTCATCCTTTCCGTACCGGATGCCCCGGTGCTGCTCCAGCCGATTATCGAAGTGGTCCCACTGCAGTTCCTCGCCTATCATATAGCGGTCCTTTGCGGCCATAACGTGGACCACCCCCGGAATCTCTCCAAATCGGTCGTAGTAGAGTGAGCTTCCGTCTTTAGATGTTCAATTACCAGATTCCCTGATGGGGTCAAACGGCCTCCGTGGGGACGGGAACAGAATCCTCGTAATCGTTGACATGACGGCCTGCCCCAGGAATCTGTGAAAATTCATATACCTTTAATCGCAGGTACTATACACTTTAGTGCCATAATCTAGTATCAAGGGTTTCCTTAGTTTGCTGCTTCGTCATGCACTTACAGTCGTCAACTGCGTATATTTGGGCAGGGCTCTTTCGCGGCTGCGCGCTCCTTGCGCTGGCGTCCCTGTTGTCTTGCGCCGTCCTGGCGCAGGAAGAGGTCCTGAGTTCGCTGCGAATCAGCGTGCAGGGCAAGGACCAAAAGCCGGTCTCCGGCGCCACGATTGCCATCAAGGCCAAGGGAGCCACCCTTCGTTCGCTTAAGACCAACGAAAAAGGCGAAGCCGACGCGTCTAACCTGCCGCGGGCGCCATTTCAACTGGACGTAAGCAAAGGCGGCTTCCAGCCTGTGAGCCGGCAGATTGTTCCGGAGAAGGGTGAATCATCGCTGGAAGTGGAGGTGGCCCTGGTTCCCAAGATTGAAAACCGTGAAACCATGGAGGTTCAGGCGGCTGACACTCTGGAGAAGGGACCTTCGTCGTCACAGGACTTGGGCCGCCAACAGGCTAAGAGCACCCCGCAACATCCAGGAACCGTGGCGGACGCGTTGCCGCTGCTCGCAGGGGTGGTGCGCGGGCCGGAGGGGCTGAGCATAGCGGGTGCAGGAGAAAAACATACCGCACTGCTGGTCAATTCCGTGGACACGACAGACCCGGCCACCGGCGAGTTTGGCCTGACCGTTCCGGTGGATGCGGTGGAGAACCTGAATGTGGCTGAGACCCCATATCTGGCCCACTATGGCGGCTTTACCGGCGGAGTTGTAGCCGCAGCCACGCGCGGCGGTGGGGAGAAATGGAACTTTGAACTCAATGACCCTTTCCCCGAATTTCGCATTCGCAGCCTTCACATGCAGGGTTTGCGTTCGGTCTCACCACATGTGAATTTAGGCGGCCCGCTCCTGGCCCAAAAGCTGTATTTTTCGGAGGCCCTGGAAGTGGTGGACGACAAGACGCCGGTGCTGGTCCAGCCATTTCCTTTTAATGAAACCAAGACCATTTCAGCCAATTCTTTCAGCCAAATGGACCTGGTTTTGTCGCCTACGCATACTCTAACCGGGACGTTTCATATTGCGCCGCAGACCGTCAACTTTGTGGGACTGAATTTCTTTAATCCGCAGCCGGTCACTCCCAATCTGGATCTGCGCTCGGGCGTGCTGGCGACGACGGACCGGCTTGCACTCAGGGGCGGGATTCTGCAGAGCACGATTGCCGCTGAGGATTTCAGGCTGGGGGTGGGCGCGCAGGGGACGGCTGAGATGGTCATCACCCCGGTCGGAAACCAGGGAAACTATTTCAGCGGGCAGTCACGGCAATCCTCGCGGCTGGAATGGATCGAGAATTATTCGCTGAAACCATTTCGACTGGCTGGCACGCACAATCTACAATTCGGCACCCTGGCGGCGCACAGTGAAGATACTGGCAGTTTTTTCGCCCGTCCCGTCAGCATTGACGATGCTCACGGAAATCTTCTGAAGCAGATTGACTTTGTCGGCGGGCGTCCTTTCAGCCGGAGTGACAAGGAACTGGCCGTTTTCGGCGAGGATCACTGGGCCCTGAACACGGGACTGTCGGTGGATGCCGGGGTGCGAGTCGAACAGCAGGGAGTCACCGGAACCAGACGGCTGGCGCCCCGCACCGGTTTTGTCTGGGTGCCGCCCCTTGGCAATAAGAAGACCTCGATCCGTGGTGGCGCTGGTGTTTTTTATGACCGGGTGCCGCTGGATGTTTATGCCTTCCAGAGTTATCCGCGGCAGGTGGTAACTACCTTCGACCCGTTAGGAAACATCATTTCCGGCCCTGTAGCGTTTTTCAACGTGATTATGCCTTCGGATCGCAAGTGGGCGGGCATTCATCGCAGAAATCGTGCCGGCAATTTTGCTCCCTACAGCGCTGGCGGCAACCTGGAAGTGGAGCAGGCCGTGGCCCCGATTTTGAAGGTTTCCGCCAGGTTCAACATGCGGAATTCGAATGGCCTGGTTACTGTCTCTCCGGCAGTACTGAAAACAGGTCAGAGCGCGCTGATTGAGAGGGATTCCGGCAGCGCGCAGTATCGGGAACTCACCTTCACCGCAACGGTGGGAAAAGAAACCGGCCGCCGGATTTTCTTTACTTATACGCACAGCTCCACGCGGGGCGATTTGAATGAATCCGGCGACTACGTTGGCAATCTTCCGTTTCCGGTGGTGCGGCCGAATTTTTTCAGTTTTTTGCCGGGTGACGTGCCCAATCGCTTTCTGGTGTGGGGAGAGTCTAATTTGCCGTGGAAGATGCGAGTGATTCCCATGGTGGAATATCGAACCGGCTTCCCTTACTTTGTTACGGATGCTTACCAGAACTTTGTGGGAACACCCAATACCACGCGCTTTCCCGGCTACTTGTCAGTAGATGCGCGGCTGGCCAAGGATTTTGCCGTAACTTCGAAGTACACAGCCCGGGTGTCAGTGCGCGGGCTGGACCTGACCAATCATTTCAACCCGCTGGCCGTGCGTTCCAACATTGCCGACCCGCTGTTCGGCGATTTCTTCGGCAACTACGGCCGCAGGTTCAGGCTGGATTTTGATGTGCTGTTCTGAATAGCTTTATACAACAAAGTACTTCGACATTCTCAACAAAATGCGCTAGCATTTCTGTGTTATGCGGGAACATCGTCCACGCCGCTTGTACCGGTTGCGCTCTCGCCCGCGGCCTCTGCCCACCGGCGCGCTGGACGATCTGCGATTCATCCGCGAGACCATGGAGCGGTCGTCCTCCTTCACGGCAGTGCCTGGCTGGGGCATGGTGGCCATGGGCGTCACCGCGCTTCTTGCCACGTGGCTGACGTCGGCATGGCGCCAGTTGTCGCAGCGGGAGTGGCTGGCCGTCTGGCTCGTGGAGGCCGCCCTGGCCATGAGCATCGGTCTGTTCGCAACCTGGAAGAAGGCACAACGTGCCGGAGTTCCACTCACCAGCGGCCCGGCCCGTAAGTTCATCTTCACCTTTGTGCCAGGGGCGGTGGCGGGCGGGGTTTTGACTGCGGTTTTGTTTCGCGCGGGATTGGCTGAGCTGCTGCCGGGCAGTTGGTTGTTGCTCTACGGAGCGGCGGTCACCAGCGCCGGCTCGTTTTCCGTGAACGTGCTTCCGCTGATGGGCGCGGGTTTCATGCTGACCGGCATCCTCGGACTCATCTCTCCTCCGGGCTTTCACGCAGCGCTGCTGGCGCTGGGCTTTGGCGGACTACACATTGGTTTCGGATATTGGATAGCAAGGAGACACGGTGGCTAGGCAATCATTCCATCAGAGTGTGCAGGAGCGGGCCGGCGAGCGGGGCCGGCGCAGGACCGAGGACCACCAGGGTCCTGGGTTTCCGGAATTCGACCCGCTAGTCCACGAACGGATGCGGTTGGGCATTATCAGCGCGTTGGCCACGAATGAATCGCTGAGCTTCAACGATCTGAAGCGTCTGTTGAGGACAACGGACGGAAATCTGAGCGTCCATGGCCGCAAGCTGGAGGAGGCTGGGTACGTAACCTGCAGCAAGGGTTTTAACGGACGCATTCCACGCAGCGACTACCGGCTCACCGCGCGCGGACGAAAAGCGCTGGCGAGGTACCTGGAGCAAATGGAGGAGTTGATCCGCCGCACTAAAGACTAAGGCCGATTTCTAATGCTTGGGTGGGATTTGTGAGCGTACGATTCTTCGTCGCAATCTGAGAGTCTCAACCGCTGATGGCGTTTCAGTTTAATTCATAAATCAAAAATCACAATTCATAAATCTGAACCCCTGTTACTCTGGTCATCTATATCGCGATTGCTTCTCACCCCTAAGATTGGAACAACTGAAGCTGCAAGCCAGGGTGAGGAGAAATGGGAATGTTATATGTTGTAGTGTGTCTGCTGCTGGGGTCCAGCATGCAAGGCCAGCAGACCGTTGCCCATGCTGCGCCTGCGCATGAGCCAAGAGCCGCCAGAAACCTTAGTGCCATCCCAATTTACACAAAATCTGCTGAGGCCCGCGAGGCGCTGCAACGCGGGGTAGTGAAGTGGGAGAACCATCGCATGGCAGAGGCGGTCGATGATTATCGGAAGGCGATCCAGGAAGATCCAAACTTCGCCGTGGCTCACCTGTTCCTTTCCACGCTGACTCCCAACCCCGAAGAGCAGAGCAGCGAATTGCAGAAGGCCGTGGCCTTGCGGGATTCGGCGCGCCGAAGCATGAATGAAGACCAGCAGTTGCTGATCACATGGCTGGCGGATACCAGCCAGAATCAGATTCTGCCGGCCATCGCCGCGATGAACGAACTGCTGGACCGCTATCCGCAGGACAAGCATCTGCTCTACCGCGCCGCCATCTGGTTCCGCAACCAGCGTCAGATTGAGCGTGCCGTGCATCTGTATGAGCAGATCCTGCAGCTTGATCCGCAATTTGCCGATGCTCTGAACCAGCTGGGATACATTTACGCCTTCCAGGCCGAGTCAGACAAGGCCATCGCAACCATGAACCGATATGTTGCCGTGCTTCCCCATGAGCCCAACCCGGAGGACTCCTACGCCGAGATTCTCCGCATGGCAGGCCGCTATGACGGCGCCATTGCCCACTACCGCCGCGCGATGGAGATTGAACCTTCTTATTGGAGTTCGCAGGAGGGCATTGCCGGGACGTATGCGCTGATGGGCGATCAGGAGCGGGCACGGGCCGGGTACGCAACCGCCATCCAGCATGCTCCATCGCCGGCGACGGCGCTCTTGTGGACCATGAATTCTGCCGTCACCTGGGTGCGGGAAAAAGAATATGCAAAGGCCAACGCTGTGTTGCTGGATGTGGCCCGGCGTGCCCACGATAGCAATCTGGCCGAGGCGGAGTCCACCGCCTATCGCAACATGGCGCTCATCGAAAAAGATCTGGCTGCGCGGCAGGAGCTGCTGGACCGGGCGGATGCGGCTCTACGCCACAATCATCCTCTATCCAAGCTGACCAGCGAACAGCAGTCGGCGCTCATTCTCCGCGCAAGAATCTATGCCAACCTCGACGCCGGAGACAGGGCGGCAGCCAGCCACGTTCTCGATCAACTCCGCAGCGCGACGGCGAAAACCCATAACGGCTTTATCCAGGTTGTCTGCCATGGCGCTGCCGGCGCGGTAATGGTGGCGCAGGGGGAACACGAAGAGGCCATTGGTGAACTGCTGGAAGATGATCGCAATCCCTTTTCCCTCAAGTTCCTGGTGCTGGCCTATCAGAAGACCGGCGACAATGAACAAGCCACCCGCTGGGCTGCCCGCCTGGCCAACGTCAAGAATCCAACCTTGGAGCTGGCGCTGGTGCTGGCTTCTTCCCAACCCGGCCAGGCGGCGAAGGTCATCGGCAGGGACGACGCGACAGAAATAGCTGGCTGGCGGACGGATTGGTGAGGTAATACAGAACCGGACAGAACACCCCGAGATTCAAGTTACGGGAAAATATACTCACCGTGTGTATCTTGAGAGATGAGCTTTTTTCTGTTTTTCAAATAATCGAGAGCGTGTCTCAGCTGATGTTCCCACTCCGGTCGGTAAGGGTATTCGTGGGTACAGAGTTTGCCGTCGTCACACAGCTCCGGGAAATTGGTTTTGACGACATTTCGGATTTCGTTGAATTGAGCTTTACAGGATCGGAAATGCTCCGGCAGAAACCTTCTGAACTTCGTTATCGCTGAGACCCCTCTTCCCATTTTAGTTAGCCTCCATGTTTATTGTCCCTTCGTCGCTTCTGCCTTCGCCCCTTCCACCCGAACTTTCAGCGGCCTCTCCTTCCGTTCCGGCCATTTCTCTGAAATGATCAGCGCCTGAATCTGGTGCTCGCGCTCCAGGGGCAGCGGGTGGGAGCGAAAGTAGCCTTCCAGGGTCTGGATTGCTACCTGGGAGAGCTCTTCCTGCGGGCTTTCTGCTTTCTGTACGTATTCACGGTTGAGGCGCTCGAAGGTCTGGAACATGCGCACGGCCCCTTGCGGAGAGTATCCGGCCATCACCGCCAGGGCCGTGCCGTCACGGTCGGCCTCCATTTCCTGCTCTTTGCTGTAGCCGGCCTGAAAGAGCGCGATGGGAAGCTGGAGCAACTCGCCGAAGGGCAGGTTGCGCAGGGCCACGCGCTCGTTGCAGTCATAGTGGTCTGCATGCTCCACTTCATGTCCCAGGACGCCCGCCAGTTGGTCTTCGGTGTCCATAAGCGCCATCAGCCCTTTGCCGATGAAAATCTGCCCTCCAGGAAGGGCGAAGGCATTGATGAAACTTGCGTCGGGAATGTAATGAAATTTGTAGTCAAACTTGCGATGGGCGCGGGCGGCAACGTGGCGTCCTACGGTATTCACGTATTTTTCAACTTGCTCGTTCTCCCCATTACCTGCCCAGGCGCCGGAAACATAACGTTGCGCCAGGGAGTTGCCAACCTCTATTTCTTCCTGATCGCTGAGCCGCACGATCCTGGCCGCCGGATGGCTAACTTCTTTCTGGACTTCCGCGGCGGCCGTGAGCACGGCCTCCGGCCCAACGCGGTTGACGATCTTGTGGCGTTCGCTGTAATAGAGCGCTCCCCCGGCCGCAAGGACCATCGCAGAAACAAACAGCCAGCGCTTCATAAATATTTTCGCAACGCTTCGCGATTGCGGGAGAAGACGTAACCAGCCGCGACCATCACCGCGCCGACTCCACCCATGGCCAGGTAACGGACGCCCAGATCACTCACTGCCCGCAGGTCAATCACAAAGACCTTGCCGGCGCTCAGGAGCAGCAAAGCGAGGCCAGAAAGACGAAAGCTGCGTTCCTGGGCAAAGAAGCCAGCCAAAATCATGGTGATGGCCTCAAGGCACCATGAAAGCGTGATCATGGTGGCATGCATCTTTAGCCCGTATTTCTCACAAGGATAATAGGCAAAGGCCGCGCTCTATGGCATAACTGTTTTGACAAGAAGCAGTTAACGCCAAGGAGGAGCGACCTTTGACTATTGCAGAGTGTAATCAAACCAACTTCGG